>Ga0272448_1000427_pt1 | contig 65626 bp, 67 predicted proteins | sample YNPCB0191_FD_202220 | JGI IMG/M metagenome (GOLD analysis project Ga0272448, IMG submission 202220) | Hot spring sediment microbial communities from Yellowstone National Park, WY, United States - YNP-CB-019-1 | ecosystem: Environmental > Aquatic > Thermal springs > Hot (42-90C) > Sediment... | reverse complement strand
AGTTTCGAGGTCCCTCTCGTAGAAGCCATTTTTCCGGTCTTGTTGTTCTTCAAAAGATGCTTCCCGCGCAAGGAGCATAACCTCTTCCAGAACCTCTTTTACCTTTCCTCTCCTTTTTCCTCAAGAATGGTCTTGAACATCTTACTCCTTTCCTTTTTTGGTGGTAGAATTTGAACGAAGTCTTTCTTGACCTTTTTCATAGTCTTTGGACACCTCCTGATAGGATGATTGGTATTCTCCTTTTGTTTTACCAATTGTACCTGTCAGGAGGTTTTATTGCTTCCCAAACGTGACACAAAAATAGAGTACACTACCGAAAAGATTTCTCCCTCTACTGATTATTCTCTCTCTACTCACCGTAGCCCTGGTAGGATGTGGTGGCACCCCGCAGCCACCAACCACACCCACCCAGCCGGTATTATGCTCTCTGCGAGTCATTTCCAGCTGCCCAGTCTGCTACGGTAATGTCTATTTGAATGGCATCCCCACCGGTGTGTACCTTCCTACCAACGGAGCAGCGTTGATTTCCAATGTCCCCTGTGGTCAGTTAGCGGCTGTATACATAATCGATGAAATGGGTTTTGTAAGTCACACCGAGTACGTCACGCCCACCGGTCCCAACACCATCGTCAACTTCACTTACTGGTGAGAACGTAGAATTTCTTCTGCCCTGGTGATGATGCCTTTTTCTCCCACCAGGGCTTCTCCCCGGATAAAAAGGCAGGGGAGTTCTGTTCTAAGTTTCTCCGGAACTCCAAAGAGGTTATCAAGTGCTTCCTTTATTTCCTGTACCCCTTTTTCTCGTATATCCCCCTCCACAATCCGCAGAGAAGGATAATGCACCCTTAGGTCTTTTAAATACGCCCTTACTCGCTGAGAAACAAAGTCCTCGGCGTTAAAGAAATAAACCGCCACTTCCACCCATTCCCCATTCTCGAAGAGCGAGATACGAACCCGCTCTTTTGAAGCAGCGGTTTCTCTAGTAACCCTGATTTTTTCGAGTAGCATTCCCGAAGGGACATATTTCTCCTGCGGACAAGCGGGACAAAAAGTTTTTCCCCAGGAAGGGTACGAAAACCACCAAAAAAGGAGTAGCAAAAGGAAAAGGAGCGGAGATCGCACTCGCAATTTCCCGAGCCCCATCAGCGCCGCCTCTTCCTCAATCGAGATGGAAGACTTCTTCCATCTCCGCCCACCATTCCCCCTCTCTACGGGACGGAAGGGGCTCCTGGCAGGGTTTACAGAGAGACCACCACTCCTGAGTGATGGGGTCGGCAGCCATCTTTTTCATGTCTTCTTCGTAATTATCTCCGGTATATTCAAAGTAACTGAAGAGGTACCCCTCATGGTAGAAGATGGAGTAATTTTGGATGTGGCATTCTTTGATGGTTTTTAAGACCCCTTCCCAGGGGTGGGCGTGGAGCTTTTTGTACTCTTCGAGTTTTTCAGGCTTCACTCTGATAACCATACCGTAACGCTTCACGATTTTTTGACCCCCTTTGGCGATGATGTGGTTTCTCTTCCCCAGGCTCCCTGTACACAGCGGCAGAAAGCATGGTAATTTGCGCACACTCCCCCCATGAGGGAGAAAAGTCCCCAGAAGAGCGGCCGGGTGAAAATGTGAGTGAGCTTTGACTGAGAAACGGGAAGCAGATAAATCCCCCAGGTGATAAGGAAGCACCCCAACACAATACAGCCATGGCCGAAGAGCAAAAGAAACGTCCGTTCCCGTTGCGTCATAAAAAAACCTCCTCTCTTACGCTTCTCTATTTTACAAAAGAGCGAGAGAGGAGGAAAGATGGTGCTAATTTTCTTCCGGAATTCCCAGCTCAGCGAGAGTTTGCCGGAGCCACCGGAGAGATTTTTCGATGAGGGGTCCCCCCTGGCCTTCGCATTCGATGCTCAGGAAACCCTGGTAACCGGCGTCACGGAGAATGGTCAGAACGCTGCGAATGTTTTCCGCGTTGACACCTTCACCTAAAGCCGCGTGGCTGATACCGATACCGGTGTCCTTTCCCCGCAGAGCGTTTGCCAGACTCTCGGAGACGTCTTTCACATGGACGTGCCTGATACGGTCTAAAAACCGCCGGCAGAAAGCCACCGGATCCTGACCGGCGATGAAGCTGTTTCCGGTATCGAGATTGAGACCAAGATAGGAACTCTTTGCAAAATCGAGCATCCTCCCCAGGAAATCGGGGTTGGTGGTGAAGTAGCCGTGGACTTCGATGTTGACGGTGATTTCATAGCGCTCGGCGGCCTCAACGATACTCCCATAAGCGCGTTTCATGAGTTCCAGAGCTTCTTCATCATCCATTCCTTCTGGTTTTTTCAGACCGTCGGTAGTAGCAAGGTTGGGACAACCGGCGAGTTTCGCCCAGGGAAGGGACTTGAGCACATAGGGTACTCCATAATAGAGACCTTCGTTTCCGGAGAGCGGATAGGCAGCATCGAGCTGAGAGAACCGCACCCCGTACTTGTCCATCGTTTCCCGGACCTGGAGGGGATCTTCAGAGAGCGAAATATGCGGGAAGTACCCCAAGCCATGAATCCAGGAAACACCGTCGATGAGACCGGCTTCGATATAGCGGACGTTGTTTCTGTGCGCCCACTGGAGCGCCTTCTCAAAACTAAAAACTGCCGAATTGAAGGCATCGGTATGGAAACTGATTTTCATAGCCACACCCCTTTCTTATTGCTTTCCCTGATAGGCACTCAAGACACTCACCGCCAGCGAAGCGATGATGAGAAGACCAAAGGTTACCTCCTGGAAGTAGGGGTTTACCCGGAGCATGTTGAGGGTGTTGGAGATGATCCCCATGAGGAAAACCCCAAACAGAGTCCCGATGATGCGTCCTTTGCCTCCCGAAAGGGGCGTGCCACCGATGACCACCGCTCCGATGGCCCGTAATTCGATGCCGCTTCCGGTGGAAGGCTGAGCAGCACCGATTCGAGAGAGGAGCACCATGGTGGCAATCCCCACAAAAAGGCCGTTCAGGAAAAAAGCGGTGAGTTTGGTTCTGGAAACCGAGATACCCGAGAGGAAGGCAGCAGCAGGGTTACTGCCGACCGAGTAAATGCGTCGCCCGAGTTTGGTATTCGAAAGCAGAAAATGCACGATGAAGTAGGCAGCGATACTGATGAGGAAACTTAAGGGGAGAACCTGGAGCACCCTGGTCATGCCGATGACCTCAAACTGGCCGTAGATGGTCTGGAAACTACCCTTGGTGATGGCCAGAGCTATCCCCTGAAAGACACTGATGAAGGCCAGAGAAGTGATGAAGGACGGAGCGCGAAAGCCCCGAGAAGTAATGCCCACGAGAAGGCTATTTCCCACCGCAAGGAGCACCCCCAGAAGAACCGGCAAGAAGGTGGTATTGCCGGCCTTCATCATCATGGCCATCACACAGGAGGAAAGACCGATGTTCGCACCCACCGAGATATCGATTTCCCCGGAAATAATGAGGAGAGTCATCCCCGAAGAAACAATTCCCAGGACCGCGACCTGTTCCAGGATATTCATGAGGTTACTGGTGGTGAAAAAGCGAGGATTCACGATACCGGTAACCACGGCCAGACCGATTTCCACCACCAGGAGAAAGAACCATTGATTCCGTAGCAACGTATTCCTTTCCCGCCAGAGATTATTTTTCATCACGCTCCACACCCCATACCTCTTTATACTCCAATAAAGGTTCGAATAAGGTCTTCTTCGGTAACACTTTTACTTTCCACAATACCGACCATCCGTCCTCCCCGCATGATGCCGATGCGGTCGCTCATGGAGAGGAGTTCCGGCATGCTGGAGGAAATCATGATCACACTCTTCCCCTGTTCGGCAATCTCCACCATGAGCTCATAAATTCGCTCTTTGGCCCCAATATCCACGCCCTTGGTGGGTTCATCAAAGATGTACACCGAGTACTGGTCAGGTAGCCAGCGGCCGATGACCATTTTTTGCTGATTACCTCCGGAAAGTTCCTCAATAAGTTGAAACTCCGACTGGGTGGCCACAGAGAGCTTTTCGATAGTCTCCCGAGTTAAAGCCATTTCTTCCTTCCGTCTGAGAATTGCCCCTCGAAAGATATCATTGTGTACCAGAGAAGCATTCTCGATGAGATTCCTTCCCAGAAGCATGGCGAGCTTGCGGCGGTCCTCAGGTATCAGGGCAATACCATGGCGGATGGCTTCTCGAGGAGAGCGGATGAGATACTTTTTGCCTTTCAGCCATATTTCTCCACTATCCATGGGCATCGTTCCAAAGATGAGGCTCACGAGTTCCGTCCGTCCGGAACCCACCAGACCCCCGATACCAAAGATTTCACCTTCCCGAACGTCGAAACTCACGTTTTCCACGAGACCCTTCTTGGTAAGGTTTTTTACCGCAAACTGCACATCACCAAGGGGAACACGACGGCGTTGAAAGAAGGCCGAAGCATCCCGACCAACCATTTTCCGAACTACTTCTTCCAGAGTGATCTCCCCGATGCTATAGGTACCCATACTGGAGCCATCTTTGAGCACCGTCACCCGGTCGCCAATCTCAAAGATTTCCTCCAGGTAATGCGAAATATAGATGATGCCAATCCCCCGCTCTCGAAGAGAGCGGATGATACTCATGAGGGCTTCTTTCTCTTCTAATCCCAGGGAACTCGTGGGTTCATCCATGATGATAATCCGAGCATCACGGTAGAGGGCCTTGGTAATCTGAAGCATCTGCCGCTGTGACGCCGAGAGTTCTTCCACAAGTACCGAAGGGTCAAGAGGCAAATGCAAGGTTGTGATGATCTCCCGGGCTCGTTCAACCTGCGCCCTTTTATCCACCACGAAGGAAAAACGTGCCGACTGCTCGTTACCCAGGAATACGTTGTCTGCTACGGTCAGAGAATCAACAAGCTCTGCATCCTGGTAGATAGTAGAAATGCCCAGTTCGATGGCCTGACGGGGATTAAGAGAGCGGAAACACTGCCCGGCAATACATATTTCTCCGGCATCCGGAGCAATGGCTCCAGAAAGAATTTTGATCAGGGTAGACTTTCCTGCACCGTTCTCACCCACCAGACAATGGACCTCTCCGCGACGCAAATCAAAGGAAACCCCGTTTAAAGCCCGGTGGTGACCGTAGATTTTGGTAATCTCTTTGAGAGAAACGATGATTTCATGTTCATCCATGAGGAAAACCTTCTTCCGGGAGGGTAGAAACATGCCTACCCTCCCTTTTCGTCTTAATAGAGACCGTCGTACTGGGGGAAGTATTCCTTGGTGAGTTCGATCCAGACCGGATCGACGTCCCAGGGGATGACTTTCTTTTTGTCATCAATAGTCTCCGGGGTAATGGGGGTATTGGGAAGAAGGATCTGCTGGTTTTTGTCGGTAATACGGCCCTGAGTATAGGCATGCAGCGCCAGGAAAGAGATGAACCCTTCCCATCCTGGAGAAGTGGAAATGGAGTACTTGATGCTGCCTTCTTTGATGAGTTCAATCCCGTAAGGAGCACCGTTAGTGCTGATGACTTTGATGGGGTTATTGAGGAGTCCCCGGGCCTTGAGCATTCGCACCACTGCCGCCGCCATTTCTTCGTTGAAGATGAAGAGGATAGAGAAATCGTAGCCGGATTCGATAAGGTCCTGAGCCTGATCCACGGCTACTGTGGGGGTGTATTTTCCATCCCGGACGGCTACGATCTCGTTCTTCCCGAGCTCTGCAACCTTGGGTTCAAAAGACTGGCGGAAAATTTGCACCGGGACGTGCTCAAAAAGACCCATGATGACCGCGATTTTTTCTCCGGGGTAGTTCTCTGCGATATAGTTCGCCACGTTCTCTCCCATCGCCTTCCAGTCGAAATCGATACAGGCCACCACATCATGCCCCGATTTGAGTACCTGGCCCACGTTATCGGTTACTACGAGGGGTATGCCCGCTCGTTCGCATTCCCTGGCCGCAATGGTAGCCCCATTGGGATTGAAGGAGAAAATACACATCCCATCAACGCCCATGTTCACCAGAGTCTGGATGTTAGCAATTTCCTTTTCGGTATCGTAATCAGAGTTCAGCACCACCACATCCACACCGGCAAGACTGGCGGCGTACTGGAAACCCTCCACATCCTTACGGTACCAGGTATCCGGCCCCGGCGTCACATAACCATAGGTAAGCTTCTTAGCCCAGAGCAAGGTGTTGCCGAAGCACAGAACCGCGAACACCATCACCATGAGCACCAAGACGAACCTTTTCATAACCCTTTCCTCCCTTCAAAACCCAATTTTTAGGACTCAAAAGGCACTTTTGAGTAACCTTAAAAAGTATGATAGTATGCCTCACTTCTTTGGGCGACAACTTTTCGCTCCTTCAGGTGTTAAAAAAGAAAAAGTTCATATGGTATAATGAAAATATGAGTGCTTTCGAAAGACAATCGGTATTCCACAACGAACGCGAGGTTTCCAAATACACGGTGATCATTGAACCCCCTTATCCTCCCGGGTGGCGGATGAATCCCCACCGCCACATCCAGTGTGAGCTGAGTCTGGTGAAATCCGGTAGCTGCACCATTCAGGCAGGAGAAAGCACGTTTCGTTTTCAAACCAACGACGTGGTCTTTATTCCCGGCGGTGTTCTCCACGACTTTTACGCCGAACCTCCTCAGGGGGTGGAATTCGCAGTAGTCCAGTTTCTCCCTTTCGACGAAGAACTCCTCCGTCACCTCATCAATAATCCGCCCCTGGGGTGCTTTTCTCTTTTCGATCTCTCGGCAAGTGTATTCCTGGAATTCTGTCACAAGCTCCAGCGTGAAATTGCCTCGCTACTCCCCTTTGCTGAGGTCCAGTGTCGCGCCATTATCGAGGAAATGGTGGTTTTTCTCCTCAGGGGCAAAACCATCCCCTCCCAACCACCGCTCTCTCCAGAACAGCGGCAGCTCATTGAAGGTGCCCTCCGCTTCATGCACGAACATAGCCACGACCTCATCCACGTCAAGGACGTCGCCCAAACCCACGGCCTTTCACCCCAGTACTTCCGCAGGCTCTTCAAGCAGTACGTGGGCGTCAGCCCTAAACAGTATTTGACCACCCTGAAAATCCAGCGCAGCAAGTGCTTACTCCTCCATCAGGAACATTCGGTCACCGAAGTAGCGATGGGATTGGGTTTTGGAAGCACCCAGCAATTCTCGAAAGTTTTCCGCAAAATCACAGGCCTAAGCCCTTCTCTCTGGCGCAAGGCATACCTCTGGAACGAGAAAGACGAACTTTCTATCCGCCGCTCCTCAGCGAATCGGGTTTGAGCGTCTGGTCTTGAAAATACACATCCCCCATCAAATTCGCCCTGTGGCGCAAAAAGCATGAAAAGTAGCACACCAACCAAACCTCCAGCCCATCGATGCTCGTGAACCGCTGTGAAATTGTCTCTTCGATGCGTTCATTTCATAGTGGTGGCATCCACAAAGTTTTTGCGGTAGAATACAGTAAAGGAGGTGCCGAGAATGAACGACGAAGGTTTGCAGGAAGGAGTGGCTCAGGAAGAACCAAAACCAGCAACCACAGAGAGCCTGGGAGAAATCACCATTGCACCGGACATTATCGCCACACTCACCGCCATCACCACGGTGAAAACGCCCGGAGTAACCGGTATGGCCGGCATGCCAGCAGCTTCGTTGAGCACGCTCATCGGTAAGAGGGAACTGAACAAAGGGGTCAAAGTGGACGTAAAGGACAAAAACGTGAACCTGGAAATCGCCATTGTGGTAGACATCGATTCTACGCTTATCGAAGTCGCTCGAAACGTCCAGAAAGAGGTTAAAAAAGTCATTGAAACCAAGACCGGTATGACGGTCAACAAAGTAGACATCATCATCCGGGAAGTGTCCTATAAGGAAGAAGGAAAAGACAGTGCGTCTCTCTAAAAAGAGAGCAAATCCCTGATCTTTTCCAGTTTCTTGGGACCGATTCCCTTGACCTTCAGGAGATCTTCAGGTCGCCGGAAAGGTCCTTGGCTCTGTCGATATTCAATGATGCGTTTTGCGATCACCTCTCCGATACCGGGAAGCGAAACCAGTTCTTCCTGAGAAGCGGTATTGATGTTGATGCGTTTTGTTCCTGCAGGTGTCCTGGCCTCCTGGGGAAGGAATTGATCGAAGTTGGTCGAGAAGGACTGTGCAGGGTTTTCCTGTTTTTGACGAGAGGGAATTGAGATTCGCTGTCCATCGTATACCGGCTGAGCCAGGTTAATACCCCCAAGGTCGGCGCCGGATGTCGTTCCTCCGGCTTCCTGCAGAATCTCAAAGACGCGAGTCCCTTCTTTCACCTTATAGACACCGGGGTTTACCACCGCCCCATCGACCTGCACAACCATGACGGTTTCTTTCTCCGACAACTTTCGCTGGGCGTTGAAATTGGTGAAGAAAGTCAATGCCAGTGCCACAACCGCTACCGCAGAAAGGATGAGAAGGACCAGTTTCTCCTGACGGGAAAACTGAATCATACCACCAAGTTCAGCAATTTATCCGGTACGTAAATGCTTTTGCACACCGGGGCGTGGTTAAGCCAGTTCTGGATCTTTTCATCCTGTAGGACCAGAGCAAGAACCTTTTCCTGCGAAGAACCGCGGGGCACACGCACTTTTCCCCGTAATTTTCCGTTGATCTGCACCACGACCTCGACTTCTTCTTCGTAGAGCTTATCCCTTTCGTAGGTAGGCCAGGAGGAACGGGAAAGGATTTCTTGCTCACCCAGAATTTCCCAGAGCTCCTCAGTAATGTGCGGAGCAATGGGATTGAGCAGCGAAACCAGTGTCCGGGCAGCGAAACGAAGAATCGCTCTTTCTTCAGGGTGATATCCTGCCCCCTCTTTGGTGCGGAGGTATTCCCCCAGCTCGTTGAGGAGTTCCATCATCGCACTAATGGCGGTATTAAAGTGAAATTCCTTCTCCACGTCCTGATCCACCCGGAAGATGGTTCGGTGCACCATCCGTTCCAGAGAGCGCAGTTTTTCTCTGGGGAAAGAAACTCCTTCCTTTGCTTCAATTTCAGCAATATCATTCACCGTCCGCCAGACCCGGTTCAGGAAGCGGAAAGCCCCTTCCACTCCCCGATCCGACCATTCCATATCCAGCTCTGGGGGTCCAGCAAAGAGAATGAACACCCGTACGGTGTCGCTACCGAACCTCTCGATAATCTCCCGGGGACTCACCGTGTTACCTTTGGACTTGGACATCTTGGCACCGTCTTTGGTGACCATCCCCTGGGCAAAGAGATTCGAAAAGGGTTCCCGGAAATTGACCATACCCAGGTCATGGAGCACCTTGGTAAAAAACCGGGAGTACAGAAGGTGTAAAATGGCATGTTCTACGCCCCCAATGTACTGGTCAACCGGCATCCAGTAGCGGATATCATCTTCTTCAAAAGGCCGATCCTGCGTCCAGGGAGAACAGTAACGGAGGTAATACCAGGAAGAACACACAAAGGTATCCATAGTATCGGTTTCTCTTCGAGCCGGTCCCCCACAGGAAGGACAACGGGTGTTCACAAATTCTGCACAGCGAGCTAAGGGCGAAGGACCGCTGGGCAAGAAGTCCACATTGGGTGGCAAAAGAACCGGCAGATCTTTCTCGGGCACCGGAACCTCACCACATTGGTCGCAGTACACGATGGGTATCGGCGCTCCCCAGTAGCGCTGGCGGGAAATGAGCCAGTCCCGCAGGCGATAAGAAACCGCTTTTCTCCCCAGGCCCTTTTCTTCGAGGAAAGCCACCACCCGTTCTTTCCCCTCTGCAGAGGGGATACCGGAAAAAGGACCGGAGTTAACCATAATACCGGGTTCGGTAAAACACTCGCCCTGCCAGCTACTTTCGGGACGAATCACCTCTCGAATCGGGAGCCCATATTTTCGGGCAAAATGGTAATCCCTTTCGTCATGGGCCGGAACCCCCATCACCGCACCCGTTCCATATTCAAGGAGCACATAGTCGGCGATCCAGAGAGGTACCTCCTCTCCGTTGACCGGATTCACGATGGTTTTCCCAATGAACATGCCCTCTTTTTCGGTAAGGTCGGAGATGCGTTCTACCTCACTTTTGCGGGCGATGCGTTCCCGGAATTCCTGGACATCATCCTCGTAGGGCGTCCCATGGACCAGGCGATCCACCAGGGGATGTTCAGGAGCAAGCACAAAAAAGGTCACCCCGTAAATCGTATCCGGACGGGTGGTAAAGACGGTAACTTTCTCTCCGAGTTCAGGAAGGAGGAAATCGACGTAAGCACCTTCGCTGCGGCCAATCCAGTTCCGTTGCATGGTAAGGACCCGCTCCGGCCACTTTCCCAGAAGCTGCATATCTTCAAGGAGACTCTCAGCATACCGAGTAATCCGGAAGTACCACTGGGAGAGTTTCTTCCGAATCACCGGAGTTCCACAGCGCTCACAGGCTCCCTCTACCACTTGCTCGTTGGCCAGTACCGTACTGCAGGAAGGGCACCAGTTCACCGGACCTTCCTTCTTATAAGCCAGACCGTTTTTGTAGAGCTGCAAAAAGAACCACTGGGTGAAGCGGTAGTACTCCGGTTCACAGGTGATCACTTCCCGCCTCCAGTCGTAACTGATGCCCAGGCGCTTCAGGACCTCCCGCATGCGTTCAATCTTTTCATGCGTCCAGACCGCCGGATGGATACCATGCTGGATGGCAGCGTTTTCCGCCGGCAAACCAAAGGCATCAAAACCCATGGGATGGAGAACGTTGTAACCGCGACGAATGAAGTAACGGGCTACCACATCCCCAATCACGTAGTTTTTCACATGACCCATGTGGGGGTCACCGGAGGGGTAGGGAAACATCTCCAGAACATAATATTTCTGCTTTTCCTCTTCCCTTTCAGAGAAAAATACCTTTTCCTCTTCCCAGCGTTTCTGCCACTTCAACTCAATCCGTTCAAAATCGTAAGGCCGCCCCACGTTTCAAGCCCCCTATATGCAAAAAGCCCGCCTCCTCTGGGCGGGCTTACGGTCTGGTGGAGCTGACGGGATTTGAACCCGTGGCCTTCTCCACGCCAAGGAGACGCGCTCCCAACTGCGCCACAGCCCCATTTCCAACAAGCACTTCTATTATATGCAAACGACCCTGAATCGTCAACGAGCCTAACAGGAAAGTTTCATTTTCGTAGCTTCGCTTCCCGCTCCGCCAGAAGTTTTTCGATAAGTTCCAAATCTTCTTGAGAAATATCAAAGTCAGCCGCAGGAACAATTTCTTCAATTTGCGAAGGACGGCGAATTCCAACGATGGCCGAAGTCACTTCCGGACGGCGCAGGACCCAGGCTACTGCCAGTTGCGCAGGGGTTTTTCCATATCGAGCGGCAATTTCTCGCAGTTTTTCGACCAGCTCCAGATTGACGCTGAGTTCTGGTTCCTGGAACTGGGGATCGTTGCGGCGATGGTCATCGGGAGCAAATTGCGCCACTCGCTCCCTGGTCACCGCTCCGGTCAAAAGCCCTTTCTGCATGGGACTGTAAACGATAACCCCAATGTTATTCGCTGCGCAATAGGGGAGAATTTCTGCCTCAATTCCCCGTTTGAGCATACTGTAAGGCGGTTGAAGCGAAGCGATGGGATGAATTTTCTTAATTCTCTCCATCTGGGAGACGTTGAAATTGGAGACCCCGATATAGCGGACTTTTCCTTCCTCCACCAGGCGGCTCATCTCAGCCCATCCTTCTTCAATCTCTTCATCGGGATAAGGCCAGTGGATCTGATACAGGTCAATGACGTCCACCCCCAGGCGTCGCAAGCTCGCCTCCGCTTCGCGACGCACACTTTCCCTTTTGAGCCGATTGGAAATATTTTTTGCTTCATCCCATACCAGCCCACATTTGGTGGCGATAAAGGGACGGGGGGATATTTCCTTGAGCGCCTTTCCTACCACCTCTTCCGAGTGGCCTAATCCATAGATGGCCGCCGTGTCAATCCAGTTAACCCCCAGGTCAACGGCCCTTTTGATCGCCGCGATCGATTCCCGATCATCCTGAGGACCCCAACTAAACTTCCATCCACCTCCTCCCATAGCCCAGGAACCAAAACCGATGACGGTAAACTCAAGAGCGGTCCATCCCAGCCTCCTCTTTTTCATCGCTACACCTCCACCACTGATTTACAAGTATTATAACCTGAAGGTTTCAAAATCCCAAAAAGTGTCGTTTTCCCCTGATTTTACTTCTGGTACTCAGAGCACAAACTGAGACCCCTTCCTGCATTTTCCTCGGGAACGGTGTTCGATCGATCAAAATCACAGATTGCTTTGGAGAATGTAAACTTTGCCGATGATCCTTTTTTGTTGTTGCAAGCGTCGCAAAATAACCCCCCACACCCTGAAAAACACGAGACCCACCAGGCGAAAACTAGGTTCGCAGCAACACCCCTGGAAGAGACTGTTTCACAGACGAGAATACGAGTTAGCAGCGACAAAGCGAGGATTCTGCGAACGCAGTAATCCCATTTTTCCATAACCTGAAAAACAAGACCCCGAAACAGTTTCAGAGTGGGTACCCGGTAAGGCCCTCGCGATGAATTCATGATGATGTTACATAAGCGCCTCATTCCTCACCGTACGGGTTAACCTCGAACACCGGCGAGGCTCCAGAAAAACCAAAATCCCAAAGACTCCTGGTAAAGAAGGTAAATGTATAGTATAATATAAAAAAAGAGAAAAGGCATGTCCCAAAGGCGTTTTGGAACAAGAAAAATCAAATCGTACCTTGAAAACCTCCTGTGGAAAGGTCTCACCCCCTTTTTACCCTGGTACTTTGACGAACGGCACTTTGAAAACCTCTATCGTCGGAAAGAAGATCCCTGGAGCTACCGGCAAAGTCCTTTTGAGCGCGAGAAATACACAAAGACGCTCAACGCTATACCACCGGAAGCACAGCTCATCCTGGAAGTGGGATCGAGCGAAGGTGTCTTTACCGAGCTTTTACTTCAGAAAGGGAAAAAGGTGGTGGGAATCGACGTCTCCGAAACCGCTCTGACGAGGGCCAAAAATCGTCTCCAAAAATACGGGGACCAGGTAGACCTCCGCAAATTCAACATCGTTAAAGACGACGGTCTCCAAGAGACGTTTGATCTGGTCTTGGCCTCTGAAGTTCTATACTACCTGGGTAACAAAAATATTTTGCTTACACTCGAAGAAAAATTTGCTCGTTTCCTGAAAGAAAGGGGCTATCTTTTGCTGGTGCACTTTTACCCCTCGGGGAAAATCATCCACGATGTCTTTTTGGAGAGGAAACGTTTCGAAAGGGTCTGGGAAGAGATCACCTACCATCCCGAGCGCGATTACATCATTACACTTCTTCAGAAAACACCGAACAGTTCTTCACCCTGAAACACCCACAGCAAAGCCCAGGAACCGCCCTGCCACACGTGGAACGACTTTCCCCGAAAGGTGCAGGTGTTTCTCGATATCATCGACCCAGAAATCGAAACCCGAAATTGGGCATAAGGAAAAGCTATCCGGCTCGGACAAAGGAGGGAATTGTTCTGGAGAGTTTTGAAGGAAAATATCTTCCTCTTTCGTATTGAAGTGGTAGAAAGCGGAGTGTGTCTGCTTTTAAAATCCGAATAGAGAAGAAAAAAGAACAGCTTCTGTAACTACGGAATAGGGTTCATCCGGAAGTCCGTTTTCCTGAGCTGGATTCCATCAATACCTGGTGTAAAGAAGAGATAAGTGCCACATGGAGACAGGTTTACCACCGATATTGAATCTTACTGCTCCTACCGGCCTCATCTTGAAATACAGGATACGCAAATTCTTCCTTTCGGGAATTCCAAAACTGCTTCCTCTGCTTTTCGTGACGTGGGAGCACTGGGAACCCGCATTTTCGTTTGATGAAACAATCTCCCGTGCTCAAGGATTCTTCCGTGGGAATCATAAAAACACACCGGCTTCCTCTTAAAAATCACATCGCAACCTGCCGATTGTAAAAATTTTGAGCCTTTCTCGGGAGACTAATTTTACGCTTTTTAGGATATAATGGAAACGTTAACGAAATTGAAAGGAGGTCATGATTGTGACATCGCGAGAACGCGTGAGGACCAGTTTGGAACACAAAGAACCAGATGTCCTACCCCTTGACCTGGGTTCAACGCTCATCACCGGAATTCATGTTTCCAGCCTCCACAAACTAAAAGTCGCTTTGGGTTTAATCAAAAAGGAAGAACCGGTCAAAGTTATCGACCCCTATCAGATGCTGGGGGAAGTTGATGAACCACTGCGCCGGGTTTTGGGAATAGACACCATTCCTCTTACCCCCCCAAAGAACTTTTTCGGGTTCAAAAACGAAAACTGGAAACCATGGGTCTTCTTTGATGGCACTCCTCTCCTGGTTCCAGAAAAGTTCAATACCGTTCCCGACGCCGAAGGTAACATTTACCAATACCCCGAGGGGGACACAAGCGTCCCTCCTTCGGCAAAGCTCCCCAAGGGCGGATTCTACCATGATGCGCTCATCCGTCAAAAACCTATCGACGAAACCCAGTTACGGGTTGAAGATCAGGTGGAAGAGTACGGTATTCTTACTGAAGAAGACCTGAAGTATTACGAAAGGGAGTCGCAACGCCTTTTTGAAGAAACCGAGTACGCCATCATCTCCGGGGGGGTACCGGGAACAAACCTCGGAGACATTGCTTTCGTGCCTGGAATAGCCCTCAAAGACCCGAAGGGAATACGGGATGTAGAAGAATGGTATATTTCATTGGTCACCCGGCAGTCCTTTTTACAGGAAGTTTTTGCTCGGATGACCGAGATCGGTCTTGAGAACCTGAAACTCTTCCACCAGGCAGTAGGAGAAAGAATCCAGGTTATCGTGGTTTCCGGAACCGATTTCGGTTCCCAAAACGGTCCCTTCATTTCTAAAGATACGTATCGCAAGCTTTTTAAACCTTTCCACCAGAAAATCAACCGGTGGATTCACGAAAATACTACCTGGAAAACCTTCATTCACACCTGCGGTTCCGTGTACGACTTGCTTCCGGACCTTCAGGAAGCTGGATTCGACATCCTCAACCCCGTTCAGATCTCGGCTCATAAGATGAATCCTCAAACCCTCAAGAATGAGTTCGGAGATCGCCTTACCTTCTGGGGAGGAGGAGTCAACACGCAAGAAACCCTGCCTTTTAAAAGTCCCGAGGAAGTACGAGAAGAGGTACGAAACCTCATCAACACCTTTAAAAAGGGTGGGGGATTCGTTTTCGCTGCGGTGCACAACATCCAGAGCGGAATTCCGGTAGAAAACCTCTTAGCCCTTTTTGAGACCGTCAACGAATTTCGCTAAAGGTTTTCTTGACAACGAAAGTCTCAGACTTTACGAAAGGTAGCGAGTTTTCTCTCCAGGTCCTCCAGAGAAATACCGAGAATGGCGGCGGCCTTTTCCAGGTCGTCGCCGGTATATTCCAGCACTCTTTCGATATACTCTTTTTCCACTTCCTGTAACGTTTTCCAGTTTTCCTTGAGGGGCGCTTCGAAAATCCGCAGGTCTTCCACACCCAGGACCTCGTCCTGGCTCAGGATAATAGCCCGTTCAATAACGTTATCCAGTTCCCGAATGTTACCCGGCCAGGAATAGCGCTTCAAAAGACGCATGGCCTGAGGGGAAACACCGCGGATCGTTTTGTGCAGCCTCCGGCAATGCTTGGCGATGAGGAAATCACAGAGCGCCGGAAGGTCTTCTTTTCGCTCCCGGAGGGGAGGAAGTTCCAGAGGGATGACGTTCAGGCGGTAGTAAAGATCTTCTCGAAAGGTGCCTTCCCTGACCATTTTCTTGAGGTCACGGTTGGTGGCCGCGATGACTCGAACGTTGACTGTAATAGCCACAGTCCCGCCCACCCGTTCAAAGGTCCGATCCTGCAACACCCGCAGGAGTTTCACCTGCATGGCCGGACTCATCTCTCCCACTTCGTCGAGAAAAATGCTCCCTCCATCGGCCAGCTCAAATTTTCCCAATTTCCGGGCGTGCGCTCCGGTGAAAGCGCCTTTCTCGTGACCGAAAAGCTCACTCTCCAGAAGAGTTTCAGTTATAGCCCCACAGTTCACCACCACAAAGGGATTGTCTTTGCGGTCACTCTGGAAATGGATAGAACGCGCCAGGAGTTCTTTACCGGTCCCACTTTCCCCATAAATCAAAACCGTGGCATCGGTTCTGGCCACTGCCTGAGCTACCTGCATCACTTCTCGCATTTTGGGAGAATCGCCAATCACGCCCTCAAAACAGAATTCCTCCCGGAGTTCGTCGAGGAGGTAATTTCGTTCTCGCCGCAGCCGCTCAAGCTCCAGCGCCCGATGGACGATGTTCTTCAATTCCTCAATCTTAAAGGGTTTGGTAACAAAATCATAGGCACCCATCTTAAGAGCTTCTACCGCGTTGTCCACGCTCCCATAGGCAGTGATAACCACTACAGGTACATCAAGGTCGGCCTTTTTAATTTCTCGCAGCACATCCATTCCACTCAATTCGGGCATGCGTAGATCCAGAAGCACCAGATCGAAACTCGAGGAATGGAATTTCTCCAGTGCCCGCTTCCCATCGAGGGCAGTTTCAACCAGCATTCCTTCTTCTTCTAAGATTTCTTGCAACATCTCGGCCATGAAGCGCTCGTCATCAGCCACCAGAACTCGAAAGGCAGGCACCCCTGTCCCCCCTTTTTTATTATTATACCAGTCCTCAAGAGCGCTTCTCTATACAGAAAGGGACTCTCAATGATAAAATATTCCCGGAGAGAAAGAAAAAATGGTAAAGAAACGGTTGATCGTTTTCATCCTTATCATTCCTATCATTTCATTTCTTATCGTTGCTATTTTCCTGAGAGTCTTTTCAAAACAGCCCCCAACCGCTGTCCAGGAAGTTCCAACAACTTTTACCACCTACACTTCTCCCGTTGCCAGTTTCAGTCTCCAGGTTCCGGAAAACTGGGCAGTTGAAAATCCACCCCACTCGCCCAATCCATACCTTGTTTTTGCGGCCTGGAATGCTGAAATGCAGGTCGAAGTCACCCTGGAGTACAGGGACTTTGGGTCTCTGGAAAAGTTCAGAGAAAGAGTTCGGGATGACATCACCATCTTTCCGGGAGTAACTATTACCGGAGAAGGAAAGACCACCGTCAACCGCTCACCCGCTTACTGTTTTGATTACCTCTTTCCAGGCGAGAGAGGAGAAATGCAGGGTAGGCTTTATCTTTTTTCTCGCAATCAGGGATTTTACCGGATCATTTGTCTCTCTTCCCGGAAAAACTTCACACAGTATTTACCCATCCTGGAACGTATCATCCAGAGTTTTACCTTTGTGACCAATAGAGATACGGGCTCATGATACACAGGGGGAAAGACGGGAATAAGAACCCTCATCGCCGGTACTTTTATAAGGTATTCACTCTCTGCACGGTCGTTGTTATCATCCTGCTATATTTTTTCTGGGAAAAAAGTGGCAGTGAAGTGAGGTTCCCCGCTTTTCAAAAAGCTTATGCCGAGCGGGTTTATGATTTTTCCTTCGGCCCTTCAGACACCATCCTCATTATTGCTCCCCACTGTGACGACGAAGTCCTGGGCGCAGGAGGACTCATCTCCGATGCTCAAAGCCAGGGAGTCAAAGTCTATGTGGTGGTAGTCACCAATGGCGACGCTTTCCGGGTCCTCTGGACCAGAACCAAAAGAGCGGTAGAACTGGGTTACCGCCGACAGAAAGAATCCATAGCTGCGTTGCAAGCCCTGGGTGTCCCTCGAGAAAACGTCTTCTTTCTGGGATATCCAGACCAGGGCCTGGCGCTTCTGTGGACAGACCACTGGTCTTCCGCCAATCCGTATTTCTCCCGCTTTACCAGGAACTGGATGGACTCCTACTTCACCAGTTACCGCCCGGGTAGTCCCTACTCAGGCGAAAACCTGGTTTTAGAGCTGGAAAGTATTATTTCTCAAATCCAGCCGACCATCATCATCACCGCTTCTCCCTTTGATAGACATCCCGACCACTGGGCCACGTATACCTTTACCCTGTACGCCTTAGAAAAACTGCGCCTCAGGGGCACCCTGTCATCCGAACCCCGGGTATACTGGTACTTAGTACACTATGGAATCTGGCCCTATGCTTCTGGGTTTCGCCCCAAAGCCCTGCTTTTACCACCACCACCTTTGTGTTTACCATACCTCGACTGGCAACTCTATTTCCCGTCCTCCTCCGCCAATTTCGCCAAAATGAGAGCCATCCGGAAGTACCGGAGTCAATCACCCCTGGGAGAGCATCTTTTGAGCTTTGTCCGCAAAAACGAGCTCTTCGGGCAAAACCCGGTTATGAAAATTCCCAGTATCACCGTCCCCATTGACACCGATGGCAAAGTGGAAGAATGGCCTTCCTCAATCCCCCGGTATGCAGAGCCACAAAGAGAAAGAATATGGAAGAGAAGCCCCTCCTTCTCTGGCTTCATGGCGGCTCGAGATTCTGCGAATTTTTATCTCGCCCTCTTTTTGGAAAAACCGGTGTCTCCGAAGGACGTCTATGCTTTTCGCCTTTACCCCGTAACGGCTCTTGATGAAGGCCAGGATTTTATCCAGAGCGTACACTTTTCGCTGCAACAAAAGGGTTTAAAGATCATCTCCTCACATTCTGCCATAACGGCAACAGCCAGAGAAAATACCATAGAAATCACCATCCCCCTTGAGCTCCTGCACCACTCTCCGAGTCTCTTTTTCCATGCTGAAATCCAGAGAAACAAAAAAATTACCGGGAAAACGAGCTGGTATCTCCTGTATTTTTAGTAGAATAGAACAAAAAGAGGAGTACGGTTATGGACCGCAAGATCAAAGTGGCGCTTATTTTCGGAGGAAAATCGGTAGAGCATGAGATATCCCTGCAGTCGGCAGAAAATGTCTTTGAGGCTATCGATAAGACCAGATACGACGTGATCCTCATCGGCATCGACAAAGACGGTCTCTGGCACCTGGTAACCCCGGCCATTTTTCGAGGAAAAGAGCGCTGGCAGGAGCAAGACCAGGTGATTTTCTTCCCTCACCCCGAGCAAGGGCAGCTTTTGAACCTTTCTCAGGGGAAACTTATCGGTCCGGTGGATGTGGTTTTCCCCCTCCTTCATGGCCCTCTGGGTGAAGATGGAACCATCCAGGGAATGTTGAAATTGATGCATGTGCCTTTTGTGGGAGCGGGGGTTCTGGGCTCGGCCATTGGCATGAGCAAAGAAGCCACCAAAAGGCTACTCCGGGAAGCCGGAATACCGGTGGTGAATTTCCTCAGCATCCATTCTCCTTTAGATCTTTCTTTTCAGGAAGTGGTGAAACAAATAGGTTTGCCCTTTTTCGTCAAACCTGCTAACCTGGGCTCATCGGTAGGAATCAGCAAGGTAAAAAGGGAGGAAGGGTTCCTTCCGGCCCTCCAAAACGCCTTCCAGTACGACGAGACGGTGCTCCTTGAAGAGTACATCGAAGGGCAGGAAATCGAGTGTTCGGTTCTGGGGAACGACAACCCCATAGTTTCGATCCCGGGGGAAATTGTTCCCCAACACGAGTTTTACTCCTATGAAGCCAAATATCTGGACGAAAAAGGTGCCATCCTTCTCATCCCAGCTCGCCTTCCTAAAAAGACCGCAGAGGAAATCCAGAAAATCGCCCTCTTAAGCTTTAAAGCCCTTTACTGCCAGGGAATGGCCCGGGTGGATTTTCTGGTCCGCAAAAAACGAGAAATCTTCGTCAACGAAATCAACACCATTCCCGGCTTTACCAAAATCAGCATGTATCCTAAACTCTGGGAAGCAAGCGGTATTTCTTATCCTGAACTCATTAACCGCCTGATTGGGCTGGCTTTAGAGCGCTTTGAAAAGGAGAAAAACCTCAAAACCCATTACCAGTTCACCGAATAGGGGGTAGGAGGCTACCCCCTATTCGAGCTATTTCACTTCCAGAGTGGCCTTGCGGTCACCAAACTTACTACACTTGGCGTAAACTTCAATCTCGTCACCCTTTTGCACATCGATGAGCTGGTACAGGACCACCTGCTCCTGAGGAGAGTACTGTGAGGCGATGAGCTGGGTGATGATCTCCTTGCCGTTGAGGGAAACTACCACCTTATCAATGTAGTGGTCACCTTTTGGATTGGAAACCCCATGAGGGATGGCAACCCGCAACACCTGTGTTTCCGCATCAAAGGTGATGTTAATTGCCGAGGGGGGATGTGCCCAAGCAATACTCACCAAAAATCCTAAAAAGAGGAATACCAGTAATCCTACGCCGACTTTCGGCCGCATCGCCTTCTTACCCCCTTTGCCGCTTCAATTTTGGTCATCGGTCGACCACAACAGACCAATTCGCCCCCACCAACTTCCTTCACTTCCACCACGTTTCCACAAACTTCACAACGAAACACTTCACCGATCTTCTCCACTTTCGGCATTCTCCAGTCCTCCTTCCCTCTTTTGAAGAGAAAAACCGGGAAACTGCAGCAAAAATTCCCTGGGACTCAAAGCAATACCGGAAAGTCAGGAACGTCCAGGGAAACCGTTCCTGTAGCATCTATGGAGAGTAAAAATGCTTTTATCTCCACTCCCGCTTCTCGAGCTTCTTTCAAGAGGTCAGCTATTGCTTTATCTCGTTCGGCGAAGGGTGCAAATCCGACCACTCCCGGAAGTGCTACGGCGAAAACAACGTAGGTCATAAAACCCTGCTTTCGAAGGGCAATTAAGGTCTTCAGATGTCTTCTCCCGCGTTCTGTTGGTGCATCAGGGTAAAGGGCCAGGTTTTCCCTCCTATAGACAACGCTCTTCATCTCTAAATATGACTCTTCTTCCCCGTGAACGAAACGATAGTCCAAAGTCGCTTCTACAAAGCGAGGGTTCCGACGGTAACTGCGCCACCGAGAAAGCCAGGGGAAAAGGTTTTTTGAAAAAGCAATCTCAAAAGCCTTCATCTGCAAAGCGGTATCGAGAAGGACAATGCCGCTTCCTTCCGCTACTCCGACGAGCCTTCCTTGCGTTTTGTGGTGTTCGTGGGGCACAAAAAACGCTCTTTTTCCTTCCCGTAAGAAATCCTCTAAACACCCGGTATTGTTAAGAGAAAGAAAAAACACTTCTTTCTCTCCGGCCACCTTTACGACGAAGCGGTTGACCCTGGCAATTACCCGAGCTTCAGCAAGGTTCTCGATCCGGAAGAGTAACTCGCTCACGACCCCGCCAGTTGCTTCAGGACTTCCATCACTTCCTTAGCGTGTCCTCGAGCCTTGACTTTCTTCCAGACCTTTTCAATCGTACCTTCCGGAGAAAGCAAAAAGGTGCTCCTCTCCGCAGTCCCGGTCATCTTCAGGATCCCCAGCGCTCGACTCAAACTGCCGTCATCGCTCAAAAGGATATGCCGCAACCCGTATTTTTCAGCAAACCCGCGGTGGCTCTCCGCCGATTGGGTGCTTACCCCCACCACCTCGCCACCCAGGCGATGGATTTCCTCTAGGACGGCGCTGAAATCCTGAGCTTCCTGAGTACACCCGGGGGTTCCATCCCGGGGATAGAAATACAAAACCACCCACTTCCCCAAAAGGTCACTTTTCCGCAGGAGAGCGATATTCTTCTGGTCGGGGAAATAAGCTTCCCCCTCGAAATCTGGGAAATCAAGGGACATCGAGAATCACCACCTGTCTCACCACCACCTGGATGGGATATGATTCCATGACTGGCCCACCAAAACAGGCCTCTATCCATTCTCCTTCCCGAAGGTCAGCAAAAGCCACTCGTTCCCACCCGGAGGAAACTTTGCGAAAAAAAGAAGTACAGGGAGTAACCCGTAAAACTGCCCGGCCGTAAGAATCTGCTTCCTCTACAAGAATACTTCCCTCGTTTTCGGAGGCACGGGAAATCGTTGCCACCACGCCCCTTAAATCCTGACAGGGAAGAGGATCTTTGTTCACCAAACATCCTGCCAGGAAGACGAACCAGCATGTCCCCAAAAAAAGAAGTGCTCCCCACCTCGCCTGCAAAACTACTCTCCTTTAGCCATACCTTTTAGATCCTCCAGAGCATTCTTCTCTTCTTTACTGAGCACCTTGGAAAGGTCGAGCAGAATCAGAAGTTTTCCCTCCAGCTTTCCCACCCCCCGGAGGTATTCGGTATCAATGGAAGCGATGAAGGGGGAGGGTGGTTCCACTTTGTCTTCACTGATGCGCAGGACTTCGTCCACCGCATCGACGATCATTCCCACCGTGTGGGGAGGAACTTCCACTACCACGATACGGGTGTCCTTGGTATCCTTCCTGGTCGGAAGATTGAAGCGTTTGCGAAGGTCGAGTACCGGAATGACCCTTCCCCGCAGGTTAATAACTCCCTCCACAAAAGTCGGTGCCCCGGGAACCTTGGTTACCGGCTGCATGCGAATGATTTCCTGTACCTGGGCGATATCCACACCGTAACTTTCCTCACCCAGCTGAAAAGCCACCAATTGCAGTTCCTGCGCCACGCCTTCTCACTCCCTCACTCAATTTTTATCTCTTATCTTATTTTCGGCATTTTTCAGAAATACTTTATCGCAGAGAGAGAAATTTTACAACCGCACCCAACCGACCCCGCCAGAACTTCTGGACTCTGAAAAACACATCGACATTCACCAGAAGCGCATCGGGGAAAACGAAACAAAAACACTGTGATCCGGAATAATATTTTCTTGCGCCTGGTTTGTTAAAAACAGTATTCGCTCTTTCAGAAAGGAGGCTCTATGGATATGGTCAAACACAAAATGACCCAGCAGAACCTGGAAAGCGCTTATTCCGGCGAATCCCAGGCCCACATGAGATATCTCATTTTCTCGGAGGTAGCAGAACGTGAAGGAAAACCGAACATTGCTCGCCTTTTCAAAGCTATATCTTTTGCCGAGCAGGTTCACGCCACCAACCACTTCCGTAATCTGGGGAATATCAATGACACGGTGAAAAACCTGGATATGGCTATCGGTGGGGAGACGTTTGAGGTGGAAGAGATGTATCCTGCTTACGATGCGGTTGCGAAACTTCAGGAGGAAAAAGAAGCCACCCGAGGTATCCACTACGCCCTGGAAGCCGAAAAAATCCACGCCGAAATGTACCGGAAAGCCAAAGAAGCCGCTTTACAGGGCAAAGACATGGAACTGGGAACGGTGTACATCTGTCCGGTCTGCGGGTATACCGTGGAAGGTGAAGCCCCCCAATTCTGCCCGGTCTGTGGCGCATCCAAAGAGAAATTTAAAGGTTTCTAAAGGAGGTATAACCATGAGTTTTGAAGAGCTTTTCAAATCGGCCGACTGGAAAGCTGAAAAGCATGTTCCGGTGATCGAAGGACCAGATGAAGTGAAAAAAGGAGAATGGACTCACTTCCAGGTGACGGTAGGGAAAGAAATTCCTCACCCCAATACCACCGAACACCACATCAGCTGGATCGAGGTTTACTTTATGCCCCGGGAAGGCAAATTTCCCTATCAGCTGGGAAGGTTTGAGTTCGCCGCTCACGGTGAAAGCACCGAAGGCCCTAACCAGGGTCCCGCTTACACCCACTCCTACGCTCAGTTCGCTTTCAAGGTGGATCGTCCGGGAACCCTCTACGCCACTTCTTACTGCAACATTCACGGCCTGTGGAAGAGCGAAAAGGAAATCAAAGTCGTGTAAGTAAAAACCAGGGAAGGTGACGCCACCTTCCCTGGTTTGTTAACAAAATCTCGGATAATCTTCAGAGAGAAATTTCACCCAGTTTTTTTACCAACCTTTTCTTTCGGCTTCGTTTTCTCAATGAAAGCTTAATCAAAGAACCATACAAATTCTTCCTCAATATCTTACAAAAATTTGCAAAATATACAACTTGAAATTCTGATAAAATGATGTTATTATGTAGTTGTGTAATAAGGTAATAACATCCTAAAAAATCTTGATGAGAAAGGGGGGTAGGCGTTAGTAGTCCGTAAGGGTTTTGTTAATTCTCTAAACTCTTGAAAAGGAGAGGGTAGTATGAAGTGCAGCATGAAGATTCTCTTGCTTTGTCTGGCTGTGGTGTTTGGTTTCAGTTGTGCCGCTTTCGCAGAAGAAAAACAATTGGTTATAGGTTTCGACGCAATGAATGTTGCCTTCACCTGGATGAAGTTTGCCCGTGACGCTATGGTAAAAAAGGCTGAAGAATTAGGGGTGAAGTTGATCGTTCTCGATTCGGAAAACGATCCTGCGAAACAAAACGCGAACATGGAAGACTTAATTTCCATGAAAGTGGATGGGATTGTAGCCAACCCAATAGATGTAAACTCTCTGACTCCCGCTATCAACAAAGCAGCTGCAGCTGGCATCCCTGTAGCTACGTTCGACCGAGCAGCGGTTGGAGCGAACTATTCCTTTTATGTTGGCTGCGATGATGTCGCCGGCGGAAGAATGATTGCCGATTTCGTTGCCAAAAAATTAAATGGAAAAGGAAAGATCATCCTCATTACTGGCAGCTTGGGATCCTCGCCCCAGCTCGATCGGTCAAAAGGTTTCAAAGAAGAGCTCCAAAAATACCCAGATATGCAAATCGTCTTTGAACAAACTGGTGAATTCTATCGAGAGAAGGGAATGCAGGTAATGGAAGATGCCATCACCGCTGTTCCTGACTTTGATGCGGTTGTTTGTCAGAATGATGATATGATGCTGGGCGCTATTCAGGCTTTGAAGACTGCCGGGATAGATCGGAGTAAGTACGTCATTACTGGTTACGACGCCGTGCCAGACGGCCTTCGAGCGGTTCGAGATGGAGACGCCGACTGCACAGTTCAGTATCCCATTGCCCAGGCGCCAGAAGTGCTTGAACGCCTGGTCCGCTACCTAAGAGGCGAAAAACCGGCTGAAAAAGACTACGAAATAGCTCCCTGGATCATTACCAAGGATAACCTTGAAACGGGAGACTTTTACTCTCTTATTGCCAATGATTAGAGAGAAAACGTAGTGTTTTTCTCAGGGCTGGAAATTTTGCAAAAAAACCAAGGGGGTTTCCGGCCCTGAGAAAAACAATTTTTGCCTAATTACTTTAAATCCGATACATAGAGGAAAAGTGCATGGAAATCAATGTCAATGACTTTATATTGAAAATGGTTAACATTACCAAGCGGTTTCCTGGGGTAATCGCCTTAGATAGAGTATCTTTCGATTTGCGTAAGGGTGAAATCCATGTTCTTCTGGGCGAAAATGGAGCCGGCAAGTCAACTCTGATCAAAATTATTTCTGGAGCTTACAAAAAAGACGAAGGGGAAATCTATATCGATGGCCAAAAAATTGAAATCTTGAGCCCGAGTCATGCTCAGAAGCTTGGTATCTCTACGGTCTACCAAGAATTCAATCTGATCCCTTATCTCAGCGTCGCTGAGAACATCTTCTTGGGCCGAAATCCGATGAAAGGAAAAGTACTGCCTGTGATAGACAAAAAGACCATGCACAATCAGGCACGTGAACTTCTCCATTATCTTGGTATCGATATAGATCCGAGAACCCAAATTTGGAAGTTGGGCGTAGCTGAAAAACAGATGGTGGAAATCGCCAAAGTTTTTTCAATGAATTCCAAAATATGCATCTTTGATGAACCTACAGCCACCCTGACTTCGGAGGAAAAAAATCGACTGTTTGCCCTGATTAGAAAACTGAAGGCTGAGGGTATAGGAATCATTTTTATCTCTCATCGTCTCGAAGAGGTATTTGAAATTGGAGACCGGATAACAGTTATGCGCAATGGCCAATACATTGCTACAAAAAATAAAACGGACATTTCCAAGAATGAGCTGATTGAATTAATGATTGGGAAAAAGTTTCAAGAAGAGTCACGGAGAACCGAAAAAAACTTCGGAGAAGAAATTCTAAAGGTACAGAATCTCTGCGGCACCAGGTTTAAAAACATTAACCTTATCGTCAGAAAAGGTGAAATAGTCGGCTTAGCTGGGCTGGTAGGAGCGGGAAGAACTGAAGTTCTCCGGGCTCTCTTTGGTGTAGATCGATGCACAGCTGGGAACATTTATTTGAATGGGAAATTGATGAACGTGAAAAATCCTCGCGAAGCGATTCATCAAAAAATAGCCCTATTACCTGAAGATCGTAAAAAGGATGGTTTAGTAATGTGTCTATCAGTCGGGGAAAACATGGTCATCTCCTCCTACGACTCTATGTCAAAATGCGGAGTTCTAAACAAAAGAAAAATCATGGATACCGTTAGAAATTTTATACAGAAACTCACAATCAAAACTCCCAGCCCCAGGCAATTGGTCATGAATCTCAGTGGCGGTAACCAGCAAAAGGTAATTATTGCCCGATGGTTAATGGCAGACAGTGATTTAATCATGCTGGATGAACCCACTCGGGGAATAGACGTGGGCGCAAAACAGGAAGTCCATCAGCTGATATTCGAAATGGCCAAAAGTGGAAAAGCGATCCTGGTTGCTTCTTCGGAAATCCCGGAATTGTTAAAAATATGCGATCGAATATATGTGATGCACGAAGGATGCATCAGCGCTGAGTTCATCAACAAAAATTTGAAATCTGAACAAATTCTCCACGCAGCCTTTGGGAAGAGCCAGGATTAACCTGACCAAAATTAAAATGGCTAAGTCAGTTTACTTAAAAAGGAATGGAGAATGGTGGTGTCATGGAAGAAACAAAAAATAATCTGCCGAAAACGAATATCGAAATTCCAGGTAAATCGTACTTCTGGCAACTCCTTAAACAGGTAGTCAAAGAACAAACGCTGATTCTTGTATTTGTTGCCATTATCATCGTGATGGGAGTTCTCACTCCAGTCTTTCTTACTACGAGGAATCTCCTCAATGTACTTTTGCAAAGTTCTATGGTTGGTGTCAGCGCAGCGGGTATGACCATGCTCATCCTTATGGGCGACATCGACCTCTCCGTTGGATCAGTTTCTGCACTCGCGGGAGTTTTAACAGCTTTCTTTCAGGTCCAATACGCCTGGAGTACTTTTTCCGCAATCATCTTTGCACTGAGCATCTCCTTCGGGTTAGGAATAGCAGCAGGTACTGTATGCGCGAAGCTGGGTGTTCATTCTTTTGTGGCTACTTTGGGGCTCCTCTCAATAGCCAGGGGTTTCGCTCTTATTATCACCAATGGTAATCCAATTACTGGACTCAGCTCGAGCCTTAACTTTCTTGGCCAAGGGAAAATATGGATAATTCCTTTCCCCACAATAATAATGTTTATTGTCATTGTCATTACGTGGTTTTTCCTAACTCAAACTAAGTCTGGCAGGGCTGTTTATGCCATAGGTGGAAATAAAGAGGCTTCTCGATTGGCGGGCATTGATGTTGATCGCATACGAATTATCCTCTTTGGCGTCTGTGCATTGCTTGCTGGACTCTCGGGAATCATCTTAGCAGGACGGGTAAATTCCGGCCAACCCACTGCTTCACAAGACTTTAACCTCGACGTTATTGCCTCAGTGATTATCGGAGGAACGAGTCTATATGGTGGCCGAGGTGGCGTATGGAAAACAGTCCTCGGAACCCTGATTTTCGGTGTCCTCCGTAATGGTTTAAACCTAATCGGTGTCACTCCTTACTGGCAAAAGGTTTTCATTGGACTTCTCATTGTGGCTACGGTAGCTGTTGACCGGATCCAACACAAGAGTGAGGGATAGGAGAATCTAAAGAATCTAAAAAATCAGGGCGAGGAGGAATTTTATGGGTTTGACAATGCAATATCGTGACATCGGAAAGAGTGGTTTGAAGGCATCTGTGGTGGGATTGGGGACTTTTGCGATAGGTGGGTGGTTCTGGGGCGGCACAGATGAACAAAAATCCATTGCAGCGATCCAGGCAAGCATTGACAGGGGCGTTAACCTGATCGATACGGCTCCCATTTATGGATTTGGACGAGCAGAACAAATTGTTGGAAAAGCCATAAAGGGGAGAAGAGACAAGGTCATCATCGCTACCAAGGTTGGTCTGATATGGGACAGCGAAGAAGGTGAATTTTCTTTTTATGCTGACGATCGCTGGCCAACCGGTGAACCATCAAAATATAAAGTATACCGAAATCTGAAACCCGCTTCGATTCAGAAAGAAATAGAAAGTAGCCTCAAAAGATTGGATGTCGAATACATAGACCTTTATCAAACACACTGGCAGGACTCTACAACACCTATTGAAGTAACCATGGAAATGTTAGAAAAACTCAAAGATCAGGGGAAAATAAGGGCAATTGGAGTCTCTAACGTCACTGTCGACCATCTTAAACGTTATGGGAATGGGATTGTCTCCGCCCAGGAAAAATTTAGTCTTATCGATCGAACCATTGTCGAAAAGAGGATCGTCGATTACTGCCTCGAACACGGTATAGCCATTCTAAGCTACTTTACCCTGGAACAGGGACTATTGACCGGAAGGATGTCACCAACTCGCCAATTCCAGGACGGAGACACAAGAAAAAACGATCCCAAGTTCACCCCAGAGAACCGTCAGCGCGTTAACAATCTCCTGAAATCTTTGGCTCCACTTACCGAAAAATATACTTGTTCAATAACCCAGCTCGTTATTGCCCTTACCCTGACCCAACCGGGTATAACTCATGTGCTTGTCGGCGCTCGCGACGAAAAACAGGCTACCGAGAATGCCGTTGGCGGGTATCTATTGCTGGAAGAACAGGATGTCCAGCTTATGAACAGCCAGTTCAACGAGTACCTGAGAAAAGAAGGATCATGACATCCTGAAATTTCCAGAGATTTGATTCTCTATTTTAACTTATTAACCGAATATTTTTGGTAAGAACGGAGGGTGCTAACATGAATGAAAAAGTGATCATGGGTTTAGCGGCAGCGGTTCATCCTGGAATGCCTGGCGATGACGTAGGCGTGTATCGAGCAATTCTCCCCCATATGGAAAAAATGGCAAAAGAACTTAATTTTGAACTGCTCATCGTCCCAGAACCGATCCGTACCGAAAACGATGGGGACAAAGTCAAAGCTTTCATGGATGAGCAAATGGTCGATTTTATGATGCTCTTCTGTCCGAGTCTTCCCTTTGGACGCTCTATTCTCCCCCTGGCCAAGATGAAGAGCTATATGGGCATATGGGCAGTCCCTGAACCAACGAAACACGGAGTTTTACAGCTCAACTCTTTCTGTGGACTGAACATGGTTGGTACCATCTTCACCAACTATTTTGGAAACCGCCGCTTCAAGTGGTTCTACGACTATCCTGATACCGAGCTTTTTCAAAAACGATTTATGCTAACCATCAAGGCTATGAAAGCCATTAAAACCATTCAAAATGCTCGCATCGGACAAATCGGAGACCTGGCGAATGGTTTTGAGAATATGTATATAGACGAGCGAATCCTGCAAAACAAATTTGGTACTTACATCCAGAGCCGGCACACAGTGGAAGATATTGTGCGCCGGGCAGAGTCCTATCCCGAAAGTGATGTCGAAAAAACGCTGAAAACCATACTTCAAGAAGGACGATGGAACCAGGAACACGTTTCCTTGGAACATATGAAAAAGATGGCCCGTGTTAACATGGCTTTAATTGATTTCGCCAGGGAAAACAATTACCAGGCTCTAGCTATCAGTTGCTGGACCAAGTTTCAGGAGGTCTACGATCTGGCAGTGTGCGGAGCGATGAGCCGGTTAAACCAGGCTGGTATAGTAGCTCCCTGCGAAGCTGATATTCCAAGCACGGTCATTATGATAATCCTCAAAGCTTTAAGTGGCAAAATTCCCACCATTAATGACATGGTCGCCCTTGATTTCAGTGATAACAGCGTCAATCTCTGGCACTGTGGGGTAGCAGCGCAGGACTGGGCTAATTCCGAAGGCATTACGTGGGACCAGCATTTCAACATCGGTCAATATCAGGACGGCGAATGGCATGGTAAAGGCGTTGTAGCTGACATGGACTTCAAAGCAGGTGATATCACGATTGCCACCCTTAACAACGACTTTAATCATCTTTTTGTGATGACCGGCTCCGTCATGAAAGATAAAAAACCCTACTATGGATCGAGCGGATGGGTTAACAATATAAAGATTGCTGGCAAGCCCACCACCATACCCGAACTCATCAACACTATCATGGTCAATGGAGTCAACCATCACTACCCGACTTCGTACGATAACCTGTATGAGGAACTTGCCGAATTTGCCTTCTGGAAAGATATTACCATTTTTCAGCCAGTTCCTTATCAGAACTTCATGCAAAAACCACCAGTCTTTTGAGAAGCCTGAGAACAAACACAGGTTTGGAGGAAACTATGCTATATCCACTCAATAGGATTATCGACCAAACTATGCTGAAACCCCATTCCACATGGGAAGAATTGGAGCGTTTCTGTATAGAAGCCATCCGCTACAATTTCATCTGTGTAGCCTTGTTACCCAACGTCATTCAGGAGGCCAGCAAAATCTTGGGGGGGAGCGAGGTACACATTATGGCTGCAATCAGTTACCCAAGGGGGATGACACCACTTGAAATTAAAAGAAAAGAAATCGAAGAAGCCTTAGAGGATGGCGCCAACGAAATCGATATGGTTTTGAATCTCGAAGCCATCAAAGCTTGTGAGTACAAACTTATCGAAAGCGAACTCATGACCTTACGCAAAACCACAGGTTCGATCACCGCCAAAGCTATCCTTGAGACTACTCTACTCGACGACGAAGAAATCGTTCGTGTCTGCCAGATGGCAAGCGATGCCGGCATCGATTTTGTAAAAACTTCGACGGGTTTTGACGGAAACCATGCCACAATTCATGCCGTTCAGCTCATGAAAAAAAGTGTCTCCAACAAAACCAAGGTCAAAGCTGCGGGCGGCATTAACAATTTGAGCAAGGTCATCCAGATGCTTCAGGCAGGTGCAGCTCGAATAGGAACCAGCAGTGGACCCAAAATCGTTGAAGAATACAGAGCCAGTGGAATCAGTCTCGATACCATACTCAACCCAGAGGATGGTAGCCTATCATGAAGTACGGGCTTTTTTTCAAGAACACCTCATTCAGCGTCCCCAAAAAGGAGATCATGAGCAGTGATTTTTTGCTCGGTGAAATCGCCACGCTGGAAAGAATAATCAAGCAAGAACTGGTGGACTCCTCTCGATGTGTTCCGGTTGTTTCTGCCTTTCTGGGTGCCAAGAAATTATCCATTAAAAGAGCCGAAATGCAGTACATCTTCTCCACATTACCAGTAAAGGAGATTCTGTACTGCTTTGACATTAAGAATATTAAATTTGGTTTTTTCGAGAAATTCCAAGAAGAAATCAATATCCTGGCGGAGGAAAATAACCAAATTGGTATAATTCTCTACCTTCCCCTGGACTGCTTCTCGGCCTTCGAGTTAGATCAAGTGCTGCAGTTTCTCTCCAGAAAACCAACCTCTCTCATGGTATTCATCGAAGGTGAATTGGATCTCCCCGAAAAAACCTATCGAAGTCTGTCAAAAATTCTTCGGCACATTGAGGTTGGAAAGGTGCAATGTCTGTTTCGTAACTGGGAGAGGATGCTTCTTGCTTCTCCGTCTGTCAGTAAAATGGGTATCCAAAAAATAGCTTACTTCAAATGACAAATATCATGAAAGGAGTGAATTGTATGGTGGAAAAGACTATTAACGGCCATACCAAAGAGGAAGCTGTGGAATTAGCATTTAAATTGGGGTTTGAAAGCGAGAAAAACCGGTTATCCTGCTCTCAATCATCTTTTCATGCCATAACCACAGTGTTAGGTTGCAAAAACCCCACCGTCTTCAGAGCACTCTCACCCCTACAGGGTGGTGGTGCAGACTCAGGACTTAATTCCTGTGGGGCTTTCTGTGGAGCATTGGCAGTTTTTGGGATGTTATTCGGAAGGGATTACAGCCTCTGGGAGAAAGGAAAAATGGATCTGAAAGCATCTCTTCTGGGGGAGAAATTATTACAAAAATTCCAAGAAGCGTACGGTTCGGCAGTCTGTAAGGACATTCAAACCCATTGCTTGGGGTTTGCCACCCGATTCATAAAAGGTGGAAGGTTAGACAAGGAAGCTTTCGAAAATTTTGAAAAACAAGGAGGACACGATATAGTGGCCCCGACAATAGTTGGACGGGCCGCCGCCTGGGCAGTAGAAATTCTCTGGGATGAACTCCCCAAGGACCAAGATATAAACCTGGACAACATACCTTCCAAAAAAGAAGCAGAAAAATTATTAGAACAGAAAATCAAAAAACTTTAAAAAAATTCCTCCGGGGGAGGGTATGCCCTCCCCCGGAGGCGCACAAAAACCTTAGCGAGTCGCTTCACCACGTCTATTAGTGAGAATAAATCGAAACTTATTTCTATCCCCCCGGTAAAAAGCCAAGGTGTACTCAAACGGAGTCTGATCTTCAAAAAAGGATATAGATTCAATGTACTGTATGGGATCGCCCTTTTGAATTGTCAAAAGCTTTGCCAAGAGCTCATCGGCTCGGATGGCTTCAATGGTTCGCATTGATTTTGCGATACGGTAACCATAGTCATTCTCGATAATGTGATAGAGAGAATTATTTTCTAAATCTTTTTCAAGGAGACCTTGAAAGAGATAAGCTGGCAAATAAGTTCTCACATAGAGAATTGGTTCTTCGCTAATGGAGCGCAAACGAATCAGCTTAATAACTTCGGCACCAGGTTGCAACTGAAGATTTGAAGCGATAATCTCATTAGCAGAGATTGTATTAAATTCCAGCACCTTTGTTCTGTGGGTGAGACCCTTTTCGCGCATCTCTTCATTAAAGCTCTCGATCATAAATAAGTAGTCCTGATCGATCTTATTCCTCACGATAAGAGTGCCCTTCCCCTTAACACGCTCAAGATATCCATCAGCAACCAATTCAGTGATGGCTTGCCGAACCGTCGACCGGCTTATATCATACTGCTTACAGAGTTCACTTTCGGTTGGCAAACAACCATCATGATAAGGACTTTTAATGTACTCGAGGAGGATCTCTTTTAACTGGTAGTATAAAGGGATGGGAATTGACTTATTGATGTTCCTCTTTTCGAAAAACTCTAAAGATGCTGATCCTTTTCGATTCATCGCAGTGCCTATGGTCTAATCAGAAGGACCACCTTGAGCCCCTCTTTATTTTTAACTATGTCAAACCCTTTCTGAAAGTCTTGGAGAGGTAAAACATGGGTAACAAAATCAGTTAATCGAATCATTCCCTGTCGAACAAAATGAATCACCTCATCATGCAAAGTTGACTCAATCCTCACATTTGGCCACTGAACAAACTGAATCGACCAATTATAAGGAGCCCTGGACCAATCGATCTGAGAAGAACACACAGGCGAAATTCCATAAACTCCTATTTTCCCGTTGAACTTGACCAAATTAAGACCAGTATTCATGAGGGAGTTGATTCCCACCGCATCAATAAAAACATCCAGACCACTCTTTTCCTCTTCGCGAATCACCTTCTCAAGGTCATCCTTTTGAGGGTTAATGATTCGATGAGCGCCCAAACTGAGGGCCTTTTGTAAGCGATTTTGATCAATATCACTGGCAAATATTCTTCTAACGCCCATCAAGCTCGCGAACTTGACCATCGATAGACCTACTGGACCACACCCATTGATGAGCAACGAATGTTCGGGTGATACTCCAAAACTCTTCAATCCCGTGTATACCTCTTTGAGAGTGATAAGCATAACTCCCTTAACAGGGTCGATGTCCGGAGGTACAATTTGCTGAACCATATAGTACTCATTAACATCCTCTAATCCATCGTTCACCATACTTTGATAATCATAGACTACGCCGTATTCGGAAAAAGAACCCCAACCGCTGTAATAGCGAGGTCCTACATTATCCAATATCGTCCGTAAAACATAATCCCCCTTTTTGAACGAACACACCTTAGAACCGACTTCAATAACCCTCCCAACTGATTCGTGTCCCAACACGGCCGGATAGGTATCAAAACCTTTAAAGTGACCGTCGATAATTTTAAGATCCGTCCCATTACAGATGCCACAGGCAACGTTTTCCACAACCGCACAGTAAGGAGAAACTCGCGGTTCTGGAATATCATCCTTCAAACATACCACTCCCGGCCTTTCAACCACAATGCCTTTCATGATCTCAATCCCCTTCGCCATTAATTATTTTTTAAAAATGTAATTACACCATTACATAATTATCATATTACATTATGACTTTTATGTCAATCGCAGAGACAATCTTTTAAAGTCACTTTCCCTTTTCATAAGAGCCTTTAAGCATTTCCCCGGAAAAACGATTAAAACAAATAATCAATAAAGCGAGGAGGAAGAAATCCTGCAAAACGAGACCTATGCCTAAAACAAAGGAGGATAATCCAAAGAGGGCGCGTTCATAAGTAAAGATGCTTTAATATCCATTATCACCATTTTCCTGAAGAATTGCATGATCGCCCTGTCTCTTTCTTACTCCCGAACCGCCAAGGTAAGCCGACTTAACCCGTTCATCCTGGGAGAGCTCCCGGGATTGTCCCTCCATAACCACCCGACCGGTTTCGAGGATATAGGCGTAATGGGAAACAGCAAGCGCTTTACGGGCATTCTGTTCCACAAGGAGGATGGAGACGCCCTCTTCCTCGTGAATCGCACGGATAACTCGAAAGATTTCCTGCACAATCCGCGGTGCCAAACCCAGGGAGGGTTCATCCATGAGAAGAACCTGGGGACGCGAAATCAAACCCCTGCCAATAGCCAGCATCTGTTGTTCACCGCCGGAGAGAGTCCCGGCAAGCTGCCGGCGCCGTTCTCGCAGAATGGGAAAAAGATCGAAAATCCAGTCCTTCCGCTTCTTTTTCTCCCTTTCGTCCACCAGGTGCCGCACTCCATAGAGCCCCAAAAGAAGGTTTTCCTCCACCGTGAGGGTGGGAAAGATTCGACGCCCTTCGGGAACATGGGAAAGCCCCTGACTCAGGAGCTCAAAGGGTAAGAACGAATCGAGGCTTTTCCCTCGAAAGAGGATTCTCCCCTTTTTAATTCGCAGAAGCCCGGAGATGGACTTGAGGAGGGTGGTCTTTCCGGCTCCATTGGCTCCCAGAACTGCCACAATGTTCCCCTTCTGGAGTTCCACGGTAATTCCCCGGAGCGCTTCGACCGCTCCGTAGGTAACCCACAGGTCTTCTACCGAAAGCAGGGTTTCCACCTTCAGTCCTCCTCTTTTCCCAGGTACGCTTCAATCACCGTAGGATGGTTATAGATTTCCTGTGGCAATCCCTCGGCGATTTTACTCCCCATATCCATGACACTCACCCAGTCGGAAATCCCCATCACCACGTTCATGTCATGCTCAATAAGGAGAATGGTGAATCCTTCCGCAGCAAGCCCCTGAAGAAGCTCCATGAGTTCCTCCGATTCTCTCTCGTTGAGACCGGAGGATGGTTCATCGAGGATCAGAAGCTCGGGACCGGTAGCCAGAGCCCGGGCAATCTCCAGATAACGCTGTTTCCCGTAAGGAAGATTACGGGCCAGCTCGTTCCGGTATTCCCAGAGTCCCACCTGATGGAGTCGGAAGGACGCAATCTCCACAAATTGCCGTTCCTCTCTCACCTGCGAAGGGGTCCTCAAAACCGCCGAAAAAACCCCGGCCTTTCCATGACAGTGCGGACCTGACATGACATTCTCGATGCAGGTCAGTGCTGGAAAGAGGCGAATGTTCTGGAAAGTGCGGGCAATACCCCGGCTAACCACAAGGTGCGGTTTCAAACCGGTGATGTTCTCCCCTTTAAAGAGCACCTGCCCCCTCTCCGGTCGATAAATCCCGGTAATGATGTTAAAGAGGGTGGTTTTCCCCGCTCCGTTCGGACCGATGAGGCTGGTGATCTTCCCGGGGTATACCTTGAGGTCGTAATTATTGACTGCCAGCAAACCCCCAAACCGCAACGTCACTCCCCGGGTCTCCAGAAGAGGGTCACTGCGAGTCAGGTTTTCAGAGAGCCGCAAAGCAAGATTTTCCTTAACGAGAAGCCGCCCACGCTCAATGAGTTCCTCCTCGCTCTGGGCAAGCCCCCGAATACCAAGACCTTGAAATCCCAGACCTTCACGTTTGCGGGGTAGAAGCCCTCCAGGACGGAAAATCATCATGATCATAAGTGCTAAGCCAAAAAAGAGGAGCCGGAAGCTGGCGAACTGACGAAAAACTTCAGGGAAAACCACCACTGCCGTAGCTCCAAGAAGCGCACCCGGGATGGAGCCCAGACCACCCAGAAGGACGATGCAGAAAAGCAAAGCCGACTCCATAAAGAGAAAACTCTGTGGAGAAACGACCATTATTTTAGAAGCGTAGACGCTCCCCGTCACCCCTGCCAGAGCTGCTCCCAGGGTAAAGGAGAGCAGTTTATAGCTCCGCACATCCACGCCGTTTGCTTCAGCGGCGATTTCGTCTTCCCGGATATAATTCCAGGCCCGGCCTACTCGCGAACGTTGCAAACGCAACAACCCCAGAATCACCAGGGCTACAATTACCCAGATAAAATAGTAAAAGCCCGTGGGAGTTTCGACGAGGAAAGAACCTAGAGCCGGTGCTTCCACTCCGGTAATCCCATTGGGACCATTGGTAAGTCCCCAGGGGTTATTGACAATCCCAATCCGTACAATTTCCCCAATCCCAATGGTGACGATGCACAGGTAGTCCCCCCGGAGGTGAATCACCGGAGACATCACCAGATACGCAAACCCGGCTGCCGCAAGGGCGCTCAGGGGTAGGAGTAAAAGAATCGATACCCCGAACCTGGTATTGAGAATGGCCGTGGTATAAGCCCCTATAGCATAGAAAGCAGCATGACCCAGGTCAAAAAGCCCCACTTCACCCAGAACCACATTGAGGCTTAATCCCAAAAGACTGTAAATCCCGACAAAAAAACCGACATCAATCCAGTAATTATTTACCAGGGGCAAAAGAGGAAAAACAAAAATGAAGCCTCCGGCAAGAAAAGGAATGAAAGAGCGCCACCTGGCTCCAGCTTTACCGGTTACAGGAGAAGCGTTGTGATTTGCCTGCCAGAGACGCTGGCGGACCAGTTCTACAAAGTTCATGGTCGTCACACCTTCTCGGCCACCTTTTCCCCGATAAGGCCGGTGGGGCGCAGGATCAGCACCAGAATGAGGATGAGAAAGGTAAAACCATCCTTCCAGGCTCCTCCTCCCGGTACATATCCGGCAAGCAGGGTTTCCATAATCCCCAGGAGAATGCCCCCCACCATAGAACCAGGGATGTTGCCAATCCCACCCAAAATTGTGGCAGTAAAAGCCTTTAATCCATAATTCCATCCCATGCTGAACTGAATGGAACGGTAGTACATTCCATTCATCACCCCGGCCATTCCCCCCAGGGCCGGTCCCAGGGTGAAGACGAAGAGGATCACCTTTCGAATATCAACCCCCAGGAGGGTGACGGTCTCCCTGTCGAGAGCCGAAGCGCGCACTGCTGCCCCAAAGGGAGTTTTTTCCACGATGAAGTAGATAACCCCCATAACCAGAAGCGAAAGGACCAGGATGAGAATTTTCAAAAAGGGTATCGTCAATCCCCAAAAATGGAAAGAGGCCGTAGGAATCAGCCGACCGGGATAAACCTGGAAACGTGGTCCCCACAGGGCCATGATACCGTTCTGGATGAAGATAGACATCCCCAGCGCTGAAACCACGAGAGGCAATCGCCCCGCCGGATACACCGGCCGGTAAGCTACTCGTTCCACCATAATCCCGGCTCCAGCGTTGGCCAGAAAAACAAACCCCACCGCCATGGCCATGCCCCACCATGGTCCTACCGATTGGGTAATCCAGCTTGCTCCCCACACGAGAAACGTGTATCCCAGGTAACTCCCCAAGGTAAAGAGATCTCCATGGGCAAAATTGATGAGTTTCATCACTCCATAAACCATGGAGTACCCCAGAGCCACCAGGGCATAAAAAGAACCCACCGTCAATCCGTTAATCAATTGCTCCATAAAAACTTTCATCGAAGCACTCCCACACCGCGATTATTTCCAGGGGTTCCGCCGGATAACGCTATCCGGCGGAAATGAATTCAGGGCCGAAAGAGTTCTAATTGCCCTTTCTCGTTATACCGGTACATGGCATAAGGGATGTCCTTGCGGTCCCCACGCTCGGTGAAGTAAATCGCACCGGTGATTCCTTCAGCATTCTGCATGGTGCGCATCTCTTTGGCCAGGACATCCGGATCCAGAGAACCGGTATTCTCGATGGCCTGAGCAATGGCAAACAGGGCATCGGCCGCGTAAATCGGCCAGGGAGAGGAAGGGATTTCCCCGTATTTGCGCCGGTAGGCATCCAAAAACGTCCGGGATTTGGGTGTATTGAGGTCCTGAGGAAGAGGCTCCTGGGTCATGAGGGTCCCCACCACATATTCCAGACCGGCAATCTTCACAAAGTCGTCGTTGGGAACTGCGTTGCTCCCCACAAAGGGAATGGTAATTCCCAGTTCCCTTCCCTGACGCACCAGAAGCCCTGCTTCCGGGTAATAGGCAGTATAGTACCAGACATCGGGATTACTCTCCCGCAGCTTGGTGAGCGCAGCACTGTAATCCTGCTCTCCAGGGGTGATGGCATCATAATAGACGATTTCCGCCCGTCCTTCCTTCAAATAGGGTTCAAGATACTTGTGGGTCTCTTCCGCCACACCTTTGCCGTACGTCTGGTTATCGTGCATGATGGCAATCCGTTTCCATCCCATGGTTTCCACGGCAAACCTGGCAAAGAAAGCCCCCTGGGAATCATCTCGACCACAGGTCCGGAAAAAGTAAGGACGTTCTTTATCCATGGTCAGCCTTACCGCCGTAGCCCCATAGGCAATGGAAATGACTTTGTTCCGGTCGTAGAGGTCGGCCGCCGGTTCGGTCACCGAAGACCCATAACTGGCAATGGCTGCCACCACCTTCTGGGAAATCAACCGCTGCGCCGCCAGAGCACTATCACGGGGGTTGGAAGCGTCATCGGCCACAATAATTTCAATGGGACGGCCATTTATCCCCCCCTGTTGATTGATGAGTTCGGCAGCGAGTTCCACACACTGCTTGGCCATCTGACCCTCGATGGCGAAACTCCCGGTGATAGGTGCCTGGAGTCCAATCCGAATAGATTCTGCAGCCAGCACCTGCCCTGCTAAAAGGATGCCCACCACACTCACCACGGCAAAAACAAAAGCAAATTTTCTCACTCGTTCCTCCTCCTTCTTGATTGGATTTGTTCCTGGATCCCATTATAACAGACCCCCAGAGCTTTTCATAAGATTCTTGTGGAAAGGTAGGTTACAAAATTACTTTGTTTCCCCTTCTCCGTGGTTTTCAAAAATGGCCTGAACCTCCTCCTCGGTCTTTCGCAAGCGTTCCCGCAGGAATTTGCAGAGGAAAGTAGCCCGCTTCACCTTTTCAACCAGAAGATCGATATTGACTTCGCCCTTTTCGAGTTCCTCCACAATGCTCTTTAACTCCCGAAAGGCCACTTCATAAGAGAGTTCCGTCAATCCGTCCATGTGTACCTTTCACCTCGCTGACAATTTGACCGTCGAAGGTCTGAGTAACCAATTCCTGCCCCACTGAGCAGTCTTTGATGCTCTTCACCACTTTTCCTCTCGAAAAGGTGAGGGTATAACCCCGGCGCAGGACATTGAGGGGATGGAGGAGGAGTATGGCTTTCTCTTCCTTATCGAGAAAGCGCCTTGCTTCTTCAATCTGCCTCAGAGCCTCCCGACGGAGAGACCGCTCCAGTTCCTCCTCACTCACCCGCCGTCTTTCTATATACGTTCGCACCGTAAGGAGGAAACGCTCTTCCAGGCGGAGATTGCGTTCCCGCTCTCTCTGGAAGAGAAGAAAAGCATCATTCCGGAACCGCTGCGTCCATTCCTCAAGCTTGTAGCGATGACTTTCAAGAGTCTCCTGCACACATTCCCGCAAAAGGGAGGCCTCTCCCTCGAGCATCTCCTCGAAGGTTCTCACCTGCTCCACCAGAAAATCTGCCACCGCCGTAGGTGTCTTCAAAGCACGGTAGGCCACGTAATCGACCACGCTCTCGTCCTTGTGGTGACCGATGCCCGTAAGGACCGGCAGCGGAAATCCGGCCACCATCCTCCCCAGAGGGTAACTATCGAAACAGCTCAAATCCACCCTGGAACCGCCGCCCCGGAGTAAAACCACCACATCGAAGTGGGAAGCCTCTCTCAATACTTCATCCAGAGCCCCAAGAAGTGATAATTCTGCCTCTTCACCCTGGACGAGCGTTGAAAAGAGCTTCACCGAAAAAGCAAAGCCATAGGGGTTTTCCCGAAGATGCACCAGAAAATCCTCAAGACCGGCCGAATGCTCCGATGAGACCACCGCAATTCGTTGCGGCACCAGAGGAAAAGGCAAACGGCGGTTCTCCTCCAGAATCCCTTCCTGTTCTAAACGTTTCAGGATCTCCCGTCTTCGGCGAGCCATCTCCCCCAGGGAATAATTCGGGTCAATCCAGTGAATTTCAAAACTCAGCCCATACAGGGGATGAAAGCGCAATCTCCCTTTGAGGAGAATTTTCATCTCGGCCTTTAATGTACGGCCGGTAACCTCTTCAAAAAAGGCCAGAACGTTTGCCGAGCGGGACGACCAGATGATCCCTTTCACCTTGGCTTTTACCGATTCTCCCTCTCTTTCCACAAGTTCCAGATACACATGCCCTCGATTTTTTTGGATTTCGGCCACCTCGGCTACCACCCAGAAAAAGGATGGGAAGTAACCCTCCACAACGAGTTGAACCTGGGCTAAAAGGTCAGAAAGGGTGAGGACTTCGCTCTCTTGCGGTTGAAACACCAGGAAATCCAACTTTACCCTCCAATCGTTTTCTTCTATTATACTTTTTTCCCAAAATTGGATAAACTATAGAGCGAAAGTATGGAGAAGGGAGGACAAACATGAAGACTTACAAAATCGGCGTGATTCCTGGCGATGGGACCGGACCGGAAGTGGTTCGCGAAGGGCTCAAGGTGCTCGAAGCAGTTTCCAGGAAAGCTCAGTTTTCCTACGAAACGGTTCTCTACCCTTTCGGAGGAGAATATTACCAGAAAACCGGTGAAACTTTGCCCGATTCAGCCCTAGAAGAATTCAAAAAGCTCGATGCTCTGTACCTGGGGGCTATCGGTCATCCGGAGGTGAAGCCGGGGATCCTGGAACAGGGAATTCTCCTCAAAATCCGTTTCCGCCTGGACCAGTACATCAACCTTCGACCGGTCAAACTTTATCCCAATGTGTGGACCCCCATCAAAGACAAAGGTCCCGAAGACATAGACTTTGTGGTGGTCAGAGAAAACACCGAAGGACTGTATGTCGGAGCCGGGGGTTTTCTGCGCAAGGGAACCCCTGATGAGGTGGCCATACAGGAATCCATCAGTACGCGCAAAGGAGTGGAGCGGTGCGTTCGCTTTGCCTTTGAGTACGCTCGCAAGCGTAATAAGAGGAAAAAACTTACCCTCTGTGGAAAGACCAACGTCCTCACCTTTGCCTTCGATCTCTGGGAACGCACCTTCCGGGAAGTCGCCAAAGACTATCCCGATGTGGAGACCGACTATGCCCATGTCGATGCGACCACCATGTGGATGGTAAAAAATCCGGAGTGGTTCGATGTCATCGTCACTGATAACATGTTTGGAGATATTATCACCGATTTAGGAGCCATGATTCAGGGAGGTATGGGCATCGCTGCAGGTGGGAACATTAACCCCCAGGGAGTATCGATGTTTGAGCCTATCGGGGGTTCAGCACCCAAGTACACCGGCATGAACGTCATCAACCCCCTGGCAGCTATCTGTGCCATGGGAATGCTCCTTGAGACCATCGGCGAAGTAAGTGCTTCGCAAATGCTTGAAAACGCAGTCATCAAAGCTTTAGAGAGCGGAAAAATCAAGAGCATGAGCGCTGGAAAGATGGGACTTTCTACCCAGGAAGTGGGGGATCTTGTCGCCTCGCTGGTATAAAAAACAGGGTGGCCCCCAGGGCCACCCTGTTAATCGGTGCTTCCTTTTAAGATAATGGAGCTCCTTAAAATATTCCACCCCTTTTGCCACATCCCCCAGGAAGCAAAAGCTCATAGTGCCGTTATGAGTTTATCGACGATGTTCTTCACGGCGACACTCTCGTAATCTTCGATCCGACCACTGTCACAGTATTCCGAAAGAATCGGGTCAATGGGAATTTCACCCAAAAAAGGAATCTGAAGCTGGGTGCTTATCTTTTGGCCTCTGGGTTGCCCAAAAGGATGGATAACCTCTCCACATTTTGGGCAAAAGACCGTACTCAGGTTTTCCACCAACCCCAGAATCGGTCGCTGAAGTTGCTGAACCATGTGAACGGCCTTTTTCACGATCAAAAAAGCCAGGTCTTGAGGCGAAGAAACCATCACCACTCCTTCCAGGGGAATACTTTGAAGGACGGTCAGGGGCACATCTCCCGTACCGGGAGGCATATCCACGATCAGGATATCAAGTCCGGACCATAACACTTCGTTCCAGAATTCCAGAATGGCTTTGCTCAGAAGAGGACCTCTCCAGATGACAGGTTGCTCCGGTTTGTCCAGCAATAAATTGATCGAAATCACCTGAATGCCATACTTCCTGGAACTAACCGGATGGATACCCCGATCGGTAACCTCCGGACGGATGTCGACGATACCCAGCATGGTGGGAATACTGGGCCCGGTAATGTCAGCATCCATAATCCCCATCCGAAGCCCTCGCCGGGCCAGCTCCACAGCCAAAAGGGCCGAAACGCTACTCTTTCCTACCCCACCCTTGCCACTCATGACAGCTACGGTGCGGTTGATATGAGGATTCCATTCCACCGAAGTCATCTCCTTTCTGTTTTCCGACGGTCGTCTTCAAAAACCTACCTTTCAAAACCAAAAGCATCGCAGAGAATACCGGCATAAGGAACATTCCCAAACCTGGCAGGCACGAGAAAAACCCTCCATCTTAAGGTAAGAAGTTTTGGGAGAACATCACGGCAACGGTGCGGAGCGGAAGGATAGCCAGAACAATCTGCTCTCCCAAAAGTCGCAAGATCATCGATTCTCCCAGAGAACACGGTTTGAACTCACTCCTTTCCTCCGAACCCGTATCGACCCCCAGCAAACAACATTCCCTTCAGGGCGAGAGAGCCAGGAAGTACCGATAATGACGGCGACCTTTCACCCAGTTGCATCCTAGGTCCCCCGAAGCGTCGAGAAGAAGGTGCCGACCCAAAAACCATCTGTATTTCTTCCTCTACTACCACCTTAATCGTGTTCCCACTCCGGCCTGGATAAATCCCGATTTCCACAATTCCTTCGCCATGTCGATTCCCGTGAAACCGGTGCAATGACATGGAGCGATCATATCGACACCCAGATCTTTCAAGCCCTTCAAAGCAGTAACAATGACTCGATCCGTACTTTTGTAGAGATGCAAGCCACCCAGTACACCTCCTACCGGCTGGCTGACTACGCAAGCAGCCACCTCCACCATCTTCACCACCCCAGGGTGACAGCAACCACCGAGAAAGAGAGCTTTCTTTCCACCGGCTATAACCAAACCCTGCTCATGAGTAGTTCCCGCCACTTCGCCTGTAGAGAAAAGTCCGGAGGCGATTTCCATTGCTCGCTCTACTCTTTTGACCCGGACCGGAAAAGAAGTGAAGGTATGTTCAAAGGCGGCAGAAAAAGAAGGAAGAAGAAAAATCTCGGCATCGGTAATATAAGGAAGGAGTGCCGACAAGCCCCCCACATGGTCATAATGCTCATGGGAAAGCACTACCTTTTGAATGCTCCGGGGCTCGATACCCAGGCGACCCATGTTGGCAAGGAGTAAGGGGCCACTTTCTCCGGTGTCAAAAAGGACCCTTTCTCCCCCTGCAGTTCTCAAAAGGCATGAAAACCCATGCGATGGTAAAAGGTCGTCTCGAAGTGCCTGATTGTCATACAAAATCAGAACCTCACTTTCTGAGGAAACCATGTTTTTCGCTTCACCTCCCGTTCAATCTAGAACACGATGGGAAAACGGCTTCGCCCGGCGCATAACTCAGGAGGAATTCAACACCCATGCCAAAAGTCCCATCGCCCTATCTACACCACGTCTGCGCTAAAGAAATCTCTCTCGAATTCGAATCCTCTATTCACCCGATGCGCTTGAGCATCCTCAATAGCTCCCGATAGATTACCGCCCACAAAGAGTAAGCCTCGAGCATATTTTTCACCGATCAACTTCTCTACGGAGGAACCTCCGTTTCTCATGCTTTCACTCCTTCCGAAGCTCAGCACTTTTTTCTCGTCCTTCCACTCTTGTTTCGATCGCTTCAGATCCCACCGCATCAGGTGAATTTGCTTCTTCAAAACGAGAGCTCCTTCCTGAGAGCTGACCGACAAGAAAGGAAAGCGATAATCATTTTCACCAAGAGACAAAAAATATCTTCATTCCCCATCCACGCTATGGCTTACCCTGATCCTGCTGGCATTGCTCACAAATCCCGTAAAACTGAACAAGATGCCTGTAAATCTGAAAATGATATTTTTCCGAGAGCCCTTTTTCGGTTCGACTCAGGAGCTCTCTTTCCTCATCGATAAAATCGGTGTAATCAATGATTCGCCCGCACTTCGTACAAACCAGATGGTGATGGTGCTGAGCACCGTCAGTCCTCTCGGAAAGTTCATAACGAGCCCGACCGTCACCAAAATCAAATTTGTAGACCACACCCATTTGTACCAGAATCTCCAGAGTTCGATAGACAGTAGTGAGACCAATCGTCTCGCCAGGATGCGTCTTGCGAAGAGCAAGATAAATATCTTCGTCGCTCAGGTGCTCGGTTGTTTCGCTCAAAGCGCTTATAACCGCTAACCGGGGTGAAGTCAGACGTAATCCCCTTTTTCTGAAGCGATCCTGCCACCGGTAACGATGCATTTCGCCTACCCTCGCTTCGTCAACTACTATAGACAATGATTTTCATTTTCGTGGTTAGAGCATACATCGGCACCTCCATGGCCGTCAAGAGCTTATTCCAAAATCAGCCGAACCAACCTTTGTAAGAGCACCTGAACTGATTGGCGCATACAAAGAGCCGGACCAGCTTAACGTGAAATCTCCAGAGAAGCGAGGATACTTCAAGAAAAGGAGAACTTACACTGATAAAGATGGAAGAAGACCACCCACGAGCAATTGCGGAAATTCAGGGAAAATGCTACACTGGAAACGATGAGGAATGTGAAAAAGGAGTGAAGGATATGAAAAAGAATTTGTGGGTATGGATTCTCTTTGTTGTTGCCGCAAGCACTCTGTTTCTCCCAGGATGCCTCTGGCGTATGCTGAGCGGCGGCGCAAATAGCGCATCCCCATCCCCTTCACCTACGGTGAGTTGTCCGGCAGGATGTTGCCCCTGTCCAACTCCGACTCCAACCTGTGTTCCATGTGCAACCCCTACGCCAACCTGTGCTCCGTGCGCTACACCGACCTGTGGAGCCTGTCCTACACCAACCCCAACACCGTGCACGCAGTGTTCGCTATAGCAGGTTTATTCGAGAGACGTTCCGCCCTCTTGAGTGGGTGGGTGTCCTGAAGAGGAAGACTCGAGAGGACCACCGCCTTCCTGAGTGGGGGTAGTCCCAGAAATACCTGGTGAAGCAGAGGTAACGCCTTGACCGGAAGAGAGAGCCGGTTTGGGACGTGAAGCGGCGATGAATTGTCGCACTTCCATTTCCACCAGATTAAAGTTATCATACTTCTGCAGGGCTTCCTCCAATACCGTGGCAGTTCGTTCCACATCCACGCCGCTACGGCGGGAACGCTCAAGAAGCGCTGCGACTTTGCTGATCTCCTTGCTCTCGAGATTTCTGGTCACAATCTTTCTGGTGACACTTTCAACTCTTTCCGGGGTGATCCCCACCTCAAGGAGCACCGAAAGCGACTCCACTACCCTGGGTAGACTCTGGGGATCGGTACTTCTCATCTTCTGCACAACCTCCTGTAAGAGTGAGGCGGGAATAGCAAGCTCAAGCGAGATGGCTAAATTGGTAAGAATCTTTTCGGTGTCCTGACCACCGATTCCGGCTTCATCCAGGATTTTCTTTGCCTCAAAAAGAGCTTCTTTTCTTTTTTCCAGGGCCTGGAGGAGGATATACGGCTTCACCTTTTTGCCAACCCCTTCTTTGAGTTTGGAAAACAGAAAAGAAGTCGGAAGATTGTGACTCGCTACTTCTTCGATCATCTCACTTACTCGACTCTGTAAATAGGCCTTTTCTTCGTCGGTATACGGTGCTCTGGCAATAATCCCTTCTATGTCGGCAGCCCAGGCCGAAGCAAAGAAGAAAGTCCAGAAGAGAAAAACCAGAAAGAAAACGATTTTTCGCATGCTTTATTCGCCGTTTGAACCATCAACCACTAACACCGAGTTGAAATTACCGAATCCATCCGAGATCTGACGGGGGGCATTCGGATCGGGAACCCACTCTTTCCCGTCGACCAAAAAACCATATTCATACTTTCCAGGCCGCAGGCGGATGGTGATCTTCCAGCAATTCTCTTTCACCCGCTCCATATTCAGGTAATTCCAGTCGCTGAAATCACCTGCCACAGCAACAGTTCTGGGATTTTGGACAGGAGAGTAAAAAACCAGCTCAATCTTTCGGTAACCAAGGTAACGAGAAATCTCCAGACGCGGAGAGATGGGAAGACTGGTAAAAAACATAAGGTAAAGAAATACCCCCACCAGAGCCGCGACCATCCACTTTTTAAAGAAAACATAAGGACGACTCTTGCGGTGAATCTCCTCCATCACCCTTTCGGCGAAACCTTCGTCCACTTCCCGCCGGGGAAGACTATGGAGATAAACAATCAATTTCTCGTCTGTTCTTCCCATGATACCCACCACTTTCTTATACGCATACTTGTTCGCGAAGTTTCACTCCAGATATTCTTCCAGCCGCTCTTTCAACTTCTTACGCGCCCGGTGAAGGTATGACTTGACCGTCCCCACCGGTAAATTCATAATCTGGGCGATTTCTTCGTACGAACAGTCTTCCAGATGCCGCAGAACAACAATTTCCCGCAGTTTCAGAGGTAAACTTTCAATAGCCTTCTCGATCTTTTCCCGCAGTTCATCGTTTAAAACCGTTTTCAGAGGATCAGGAGAGTGGTCTTCCTCCAGCAGTTCCCCCATCTCGGTATCACCATCATCCCCCACCATAAGATGCAGCGAAACATCCGTTTCTTCTTTTTTACGCTTCCGAAAGTAGTCGAGACAAACGTTTCGAGCAATGCTGTAAATCCAGGTAGAAAACTCAAAAGTATGATTGTACTGACGGAGGGCAAAAAAAGCCTTTACGAAAGTGGTCTGGGCTAAATCTTCGGCTTCTTGTCTTTGCTTAACAAGATAGTATATATAGTTAAAAATCTTGTCTTCATAGCGGTGCACCAGAAGAGCAAAAAGCTCCTTCTTCCCGTTCAGAACTTCTCTGACGATTTCCCGATCTTCCTGAGGATACATATAATTGGCGAAATCACAGGAAATTCTGTTTCAGCCAGTCGATGCGGAAACGAACGTTCTGAATCAGCGAAGACCCATCGGCCCACCGAGCACCCGGATAATCCCGGATAATACCCAGGTATACGTCGTAGGCTTCCCGGTATCTCCCCAGCTTCTCCAGGCACAGTCCCTTATGAAAGAGTGCTGCAGGAGCGATGAGAATGCCGTTATACCACTTCCCCTGGGGATAACGGGCTACACATTCCTCAAAAGCCGACAGGGCTTCCGAGAAACGCGAAGCCCTGTAGAGAGAAGCACCGGCAAAATACTGCGCATCATCAGAGAGATCGGTATCTGGATATTTCTCCACGTATTCTGCAAAACGGCTGGCTGCCCGGTTATAAAATTCGAGTTTGTACAGGCAGTGCGCCATGGAATAGAGGGCCATCCGCCCTGCTTCTCCCCCCTGGTTCACAGCCTGTTCATAAGCGGCGAGTGCTCTGGAGTATTCACCCAGAATATAGTAACAGTCTCCCATCTCGTAATAGGCATTCCCCAGAAGCTCACTCTGGGGGTATCCGGTTACAAAACGCTGGTACTCTGCGATGGCTTTCCAGTAATCCTTCAAACCCTCTCCAAAACTTTTGGCGATCAGATACTGGGCATCATCGGCAAAATCACTGGCCGAACCAACTACAGGCGTCAGGGCCGTCACAGCATCGAGATACCGGTCCAGCTCGAAAAGGGAAGCTCCCTTGATAAACCATACGTCCGGGGCATGAGAACTTACCGGGTAGGCGGTCAGAAAAACTCCGGCTTCTTCAACGGCCCGCTCATAAAGCCCGCTCTGGTAAAGAAGAAAAACATACTCTTTCAGAGCTTCCTCGGTTTGAGGAAGAAGAGTTACCTTGGGAAGTACTGCATTCCCTTTAGAAGGAACAACCGTCTGCACAAAAGTTCCTACATATTGGGGAGCAGAGAAAAATACAAACACCTCTCCTGCCGGGACATTCTCCAGAAGAAACTTTCCCTCACCATCTGTAAAGGTTTTGGCTCCGCCCGCCTCTACCAGAACCCCAGCAAGGGGCGCATTACCGTTCCACACTTCCCCCGCTATTGAACCTCTCTCTACATTTCCCAGACAACCGGCTAAAACAAGTAAACCCATTAGAATTCCCAGCAAACCATACTTCCTCATCAACGCCCCATCCTTTCCAAGCGCTCCAGTTCCTGTTTGGCCGAGTCATAATTCTTGTATGCCAGAGAACCCTGCTCAACAACAAAACGGAATTCCTGCTGCGCCTCCTGGTATTTCTTCTGGGCCTTCAAGGTGAGCGCCAGAAAATAGTGAATCTCCACGTTATTCGAATCCAGGGAACAGGCCAGGCGCAAGGTTTTCTCAGCGTTCTCGTATTCTTTCATTCGATAGTAAACAAATCCCAGGTGTAAAAGATACAGGGAATTTTGGGGGGAAAGGCTCACCGCTTTCTCCAGGGCTTTTCTGGCCTCTTCCCATTCATTTACCGATGGTGCTTCGCTGCGTACTTCGTGGATATAGCCTAACCGCAGCCAGCTCCAGTGGTCTTCAGGGTTTTCCTGGAGATACTCCTCAAAAGCCTGGATAGCTTTCTCAGAAACAGAAAAGGCCTGGCGCCACGCTCCTTTCTCCAGAAGCAAAAGCCCCATCTCGTAGTAAGCGTCATGCACCCGGATGCCCTCCGCGACGCACCGCTTTAAAAGTTCCATTGCCGTGGTATAATCTCCCTCCCTCCTGGCGCTTAGAGCCTGCTCCAGAAGGTCACCCTGAAAATCCTGAGCAAAAACCGGGAGGACAAACCCTAAAAGGAAAATCAAAACTCCCAAGCATTGCCTATGCCGCATGTTCTCACTTCCTGTCTACCATTAAGTATAACACAAAACCGAAGGCCCCAAAGACGATGTCCGGCATCCAGGCTGCCAACCACGGAGCCATAATCTCGCCCCGTCCCAGGGAGCGAAAAATGGAGAGGAGAATATAATAAACAAAAGCCAGGATGACGGTCACGATGACTCCCAGGGTTCTACTGTCTTTCCTTCGCTGCAACCCCAGAGGCATCCCCATCAAAATAAACATCAGGGCGGAAAAGGGAAGAGCAAATTTCAGGTGATAGGCGACTTCGAGTTTCTGGGTTTCGGAGCCAGCTTTCTTGAGAATATCAATCTGTTTACGGAGTTCCCTCGAAGGCATCTCTTCGGGGCTTCGCTGTTTTTCGAAAAACTCCTTCAGTTCCTCTTTCATGTCGATAGTCATCTCTGCAAAAACGATTTCTTCCTCAAGACGCCCCTCTTCGGTATATCGGCTCACCACTCCATCTTCCAGAAGCCACTGGTCTTCAAGCCAGCGGGCTTTTTGCGCCACAATCACATCCGGGAAAGAACGAGATTTTCCCAGTTCGTACACGATGACTTTCCTCATTTCCCAGGTCCGGTTATCGAGTTCGTTCACGTAAAAGTAGCGGTCCTCGGCATCCCGGAAGAAGACGTTCTGCTGAATTCTGGGCGGGGTTTTCTTGTACACGTACTCCCGGAGGAGCACCTGGGCTCGATGGTTGGTTTCCGGAACCACAAAATCGTTGAGTAAAAAGGAACCCAGGGCAACCAGGAGCGAAAAAACGACATAAGGCCAGAGAAACCGCCGCAGACTCACCCCACTTGCTTCGATGGCCACAAGTTCGCTATCCCGGCTTAACCTTCCCAAATTGAGCTCTGCAGCGAGAAGCGCCGAAATGGGAAAAGTCATCACCATTTGAGCCGGAATATAGAGGAGGAGGATCTCCAGGGTGATGAGGAAGGGAACTTTCTGGTTCACAAAGAATTCTGCCAGCTCAAAAAGAATCTGTACCAGCATCACAATGGTGACTGCCCCAACCCAGAGGAACATCCCGGAAGCGCTTTCTTTGACCACATATCTATCCAGAACTTTCGAGAACAAAAACACCACACCTTTCAGAAGAATACAATACTATTCTTTATTACTTTGGGAACGGCTGTGTTTCACGTCTCTTGCATTTTTTAGAAAATCCGGGTATACCCTGGAGGACGACGGTCGGTCAACTTTCCATGGGCGATGGTGAGCTTGCGGATCACAGCTAAACCGTATGGACAGCGTTTTTCACATTCTCCACACCGGTTACAGGATAGGACGTTGGGGGATACCGAAGCGTAAGCCTCCTGGGCATAGTCCTGATTCCCAAACCAGAAACGCAGACGGTCTCGCAGGGCATATTCGGCAGGGTCTCGCACCAGGTCATCCTTCATCTGCCGGTCGTACTGCCCTTCCAGGAGAAAAATCTTCGGAATATCAATCCCCTGAGGACAGGGAAGACACTTTCCGCACTGGCGGCACACATACCGGCCGAGCTCTGGAGCTTCGAAGAACCACTGTTCTTTTTCCTTTTCACTCATGGGGATCAATTTCTCCACCATGGCCATATCCTTCCGGAGGTACTCTTCGGTATTGGCTCCCAGGACAAGACAACTTACCGGAAGCGAAAGGGTGTACCGCATTGCTGCCTCAGGGTTACGCCACAAAAACCCATCGGCAAAGACTTTCATGGCCAGAACCCCCACCCCCTGCGATACCGCCAGGGGAACTACCCGTTCTTCCCATCCCAGGAAATTAAAGCGGTCAAAGTAATTGAGGGGAACCATCAGAGCATCAAAAGGATAGAGCGCAAGCGCCTTCTCGGCTACTTCCGGAGTTACGTGGTTAGAAAAAGCCACATAGCGTATTTTCCCGGCCTCTTGAGCCCGCTCGATACCCTCCAGTGCTCCCGAAGGAGCAGCGATGGCTTCAAGCACTTCGTAACGGTTGAGCTCATGGACAAAGAAGAGATCTATATAATCGGTATGGAGACGTTCCAGGCTTCCCTCTATAGATCGCAAAACTTCCTCCTTCGTCCGATACCTCGATTTGGTAGCCACCACACATTCTTCTCGGCGAGTTTTCAATACCTCACCTACCTTGGTCTCCGAATCTCCGTGACCATAACTCTCGGCAGTCTCTATATAGTTTCCTCCCAGGTCGAGATAGAGATTGAGAAGCCGCACCGCATCCTCAAAAAGGAGCTCCACCAGATGAAACCCCCCGAGGCCCACTCGAGATAGCTCTAAATCAGTCCGGCCCAGCTTTCTTCGCTCCATTTTCCGGTCCTCCTTATCTTTCCTGCGGTATTATCTCACAAAATACTTCCGCCAACAATAAAACCCTCAAAAGCCGACGAAAGACTCATTTTCATCTTCTGCACATCCATTCTGGGGGAAGAAAAAAGCTACACGTTACTTTACGTTCGACGAATCACCCATGTTGCCAAACCGAGCAATCATCTCTTGCAGAAAACGCAGGCAAGTTGCGGAATCTCCGTTCCTAACCTGTTCACGGACTTTGTACAGTTCCTGGAGAAAAGACGCATCCATAATCCCCTGAGGAATGATACGGAAAATCTTGGGATGTGCGGTCTTTTCCACCACCTCTTCTTTCTCCCAGAGTTCCTCTCGGACACGTTCTCCAGAACGAGCCCCTACAAACTGAATTTCCACCTCATCAAGGGTGTAACCGGAAAGCTCGATTAGGTTCCGCGCCAGATCGAGGATTTTTACCGGTTTACCCATATCCAGGACAAAGAGATCTCCAGAACGACCCAGAGCCCCGGCCTGCAAAACCAGACCAACCGCTTCCTCAACAGTCATAAAGAAGCGTTCCATATCAGGATGGGTAATGGTAATCGGTAAACCCATTTCCAGCTGTCTCTGAAAGACCTCAACCACACTTCCTCGACTTCCCAAGACATTTCCGAATCGTACCCCGATGAGCTGAGTCGCGGAACGACCGTTGTAATAGCTGAGGAGCATTTCCCCGATTCTCTTTGTAGCTCCCATGACGTTGGAAGGATAAACCGCTTTATCGGTGGATATGAAGATAAATTTTTCTGCCCTGTGGGCTTGCGAAGCTTCCATCACATTCATGGTTCCAAAAATATTATTGGTAACCGCTTCATAAGGGTTATCCTCCATGAGCGGTACGTGCTTGTGAGCCGCAGCGTGAAAGACCACCTCGGGTTTCTCCTTCGCAAAGATAGCGAAAAGGCGCTCTCGATCCCTGATATCGGCAATGTAACTTCGCAAAGATAGCTCCGGGTGCTTCCACCGTAACTCCATTTCAATGTTAAAAATGCTATTTTCGCCCCGACCGAGAAGAAGAAGCTTCCGGGGACCATATCCCGCTACCTGCCGGCAGATCTCCGAACCGATAGACCCTCCTGCCCCAGTGACCAGAACCACTTTTCCGGCCAGATACTCTCTGATGATGGAAGAGTCAAGGTTAACCACCTCTCGTTCCAGGAGATCCTCCAACCGTACTCTGCGCAATTTACTCACGCTCACCGTTCCGTCGATGAGTTCCCAGATCCCAGGCAGAGTCCGCAAAGGCAACCGCGCCGCAGAAGCCAGCGTCACAATCCTTTTCAGCAGTGACGGTGAGGCTGAGGGAATGGCAATAAGAACCTCGTGAATGTTCCAGCTCTGAGTAAACCTCGACAAATCCCCGATGGGTCCCAACACCCTCACCCCATGGATGGTTCGTCCTCGCTTATGAGGGTCATCGTCGAGAAACCCAATGACTTCGTATCCCAGCTCGGGATGGGCCTTAATTTCTCGCAAAATCTTCTCTCCTGCGTCACCGGCTCCCACAATGAGAACCCTTTTTGCAGGCCCAGAAAGCTTGCTACCCTTCGTCCTTTTTTCCCGTTCATGCCACCAGCGAGACACAATCCGAAAGAAAAAAAGCAAAAGAAGGGTGGTCGTATAGGAAATAATTATTACTGACCGGGGGAAACTCTGAAAGGGAAAAAGAAAGTAAAGGACCAGGAAAGCAAGCTTCTCCAGGGTGATCGCCAGAACAAGATCTCTCAGCGCATCGAGGCTGAAGTACTCCCACAGGGACTGATGAATCCGAAAGAGGAAATAGAACAAAACGAAAAGGGGCAGTTCTCTGGCAATAACCAGAGGCATAATTCTCAAATAAGTCGAAGGAAGGTTAAATTCGAAGCGAAAGAAAAAAGAGAAAACAATAGCCAGCACAAACGATGTTACATCGATCAGGAAATGTCCTAAAGCGCTTTTGGGAAGGGAAAATAACATGATATCACCTGAAAGTCAATTTTTTCGCTTCTTCCTAATATACCTCACCTTTTCTTGTTTCGCCACCATTCGACAACTCCAAGGTCGTTTCAAAAGCAAACATCCCGAACCAGCGTTGCAAAACTTTTAGAAGTAACTCCACTTCTACACGGGTTTTGCAGGAACTCCTACCACCGTAGTTAAAGGAGGGACATCTCGAATAACTACCGCTCCAGCACCCACAATCGCCCACCGGCCGACTTTTTTTCCAGGTATGACCACGCTGCCGGTACCAAGAAACCCTCCTTCTTCGACAATTACAGAACCAGCGAGATGAACTCCAGGAGCAAGGTGCACAAAGTTTGCTACCACACAGTCATGGTCAACCGTAACCCCAGTGTTGAGGATCACGTGATCCCCCAACACAGTATCGGGCTGGATAATCACTCCCGCAAAAATCACCGTTCCTTTCCCAATCTGGACACTCGGATGGACGAAGGAGTAAGGATGAACAACCGTAATCCAATCACAATAACCATTGAAACGTTCGGCAACCTCTTTGCGAATCTTATTATCACCGATAGCAATAACAGCATGAGAAAATCCCCCCGACCGGACCATCTCCAGGGGTCCAAGAACAGGTACACCAAGGATTTTTTGCCCCCACTTCTGTTCATCCTTATCCAAAAGACCTTCCACAGAGAATCCCGCTGCCAGCAAAGTTGAAAGCACAACTTTGGCGTGGCCCCCGGCTCCCAAGACTGCGATCCTCTTCACCGTTTGACTCCGGTTTCCCCTCGAAACTCAGGCATAGTGGCGTGGCCGTCGGCACTTACCCCTTCACCTTTCAACACCGCCACGACGGTTTTCCAGAGAATCTTGAAATCAAGCCCCAGACTCCAGTGGTCCACATACCAAACATCCAGTTTAAATTTCTCCTCCCAGGAAATAGCGTTTCTCCCATTCACCTGAGCCCAGCCAGTGAGACCGGGTTTCATCTCATGACGCCGAGCCTGTTCTCTATTATACCGAGAAAGATATTCCATGAGTAAGGGTCTGGGACCCACAAGGCTCATGTCTCCCCGTAAAACATTCCACAATTCTGGGAGTTCATCCAGGGAGGTTCGACGTAAGAATTTCCCCAATCGAGTCAGACGTTCCTCATCGGGGAGAGGCTTTCCCTCTTCGTCGTAGCGTTCTAGCATGGTACGAAACTTGTAGAGAAGAAAAGGCTTCCCCCTGAACCCCGGACGATACTGGCGAAAAAGAACGGGTTTACCCATGGCGAAGTAGATGCAAAGACTCACCACCGCAAAGAGCGGAGATAAAAGAACCAGGGCGAATAGCGATCCCACAATATCGATCAAGCGCTTTATTCTCTGGGCATTCCTGCTAACCCGGTGGGGCATGCTCGCTCCTCCCACTTATCTTCAAAAATATTTTACTCTCCCATAAACACACAGTCCACAGAAAGCACAGACCTACCGAGAGAAACTGCCTGCACGGTTCTATCACCCCCGAAAACAAGGATGGGCAAAATACATTCCGAACCACCAAGCTGTGAGGAATCTCGTTGCACCGAGAAGTGAGACTGCTTCACCAAACGAAAAAACGAGTTCGCAGCGACCCCGTGGGGGTTTGGAAAGCGAGATTTGTAGTGACGTCCCTAACCCGTCTTCCAGAATCCGGCGATATTCTCCACAGCCCCTTGACTTCTTTTCCTTCTTTGGTTAAGATTTGATAATCCGGAATAGTGAAAAGGCGAAGAAGGGAAGTAGTAGAAGGTCAGAGAAACGAACAGAGAGCCGGGGAATGGGTGTAAGCCGGTCTTTCTCTCCTTTGAATCCGTCCTGGAGCCGGAGAGGTGAAAAGAAAGTAATCTCTCTCGCCATAGAGCGTTAAGCACAACGAGGGTGGTTCTTACCATCGAATGAGGGTGGCACCGCGAGGCAAGCTCTCGCCCCTGGGCGAGAGCTTTTTTGTTTTAAAAGGTGAAATTCATGGAAGAAACCGTTCAAATCCTGCAAAAAGTTCTGGGAACGGAGGGTAAGGTGTTCCTCTGGGAGGGAGAGGTAAGCACAGTGCTTGAAGCAGCCATCACAAATTTCTTCGTACCCGGAGAGAGGGGAATCTTTACCGTCATGGGAGAGGATGGCGATTGCTTTGCACGCCTGGGGGAAGTTCTGGGAATGGAAGTTTTTCGTCTGGGAAGTGAATGGGGTGAGGTAGTCACCGCCGGGGATATCGAGCTCCTTCTCAAAAGTAAGCCCGAGGAAGAAATACAGAGCCTTTTTGTTACTCTTCATGAAACTTCGACCGGGGTTCTTTTAGACATTGAATCGATTGCCCGGAAGTGCCGGGAATGGGGTATGTTCCTGGTGGTCTCGGCTTTTCATTCGGCGGGAGTTCTGGAACTTGCTATGGATAGGTGGGGGGTGGATCTTCTGGTTTCGGCGATGCCGGAAAAGATATGCCTTTTGAGCGCCGGCAAAAGAGCATGGGAACGTCGGCGTCAAAAACATATACAGGGTTCCCTTGCCACCTTTCAAGAGTTAAAACAACAATCTTCCCCCCTCCTTGAAACCCTGAAGAAGATTCTGGAGAGAGAAAGGGCTTTCGATTATCAGAAAATAAAGAGAACCGTCCGGGTAGGAATGTGCGCCATGGGATTAGAACTCCTCGTCAAAAGGGAAGAAATTGCCTCACCGGTTTTCACCACCGTGGTCCTCCCCGAAGGAGCTGATGCGGGGTGGACCGTTGAGGAGTTGCAGAGAGAAGGAATCACCGGGGTGAGCAACTTAAAGCGGAAAGAAAGCCGGATAATCCGTATCGACCATCGCCATTTTTCAACCAAAGAAGCAATCTTCACGCTTTTGGAAAATCTGGGAAAGACCCTGGTAAGTCAGGGAGTAGTGCTCAAAATCGAAGAGGGAATAAATCGAGTCTGGGAGGTGTATGAACATGCATAAGGAGGAAATTCGCATTCTCTGCGCCCACGGTGTACCACAGGATATGGTGAAGCGTCTTTCGGAAGAAATTGGTCCGGTAGAGGTGCTTTCTTCCGATGACGAGGCGGAAATCATCCGTGCCATCCAGGATAAGCAGGTTTTCGTGGTTCGTTCCAAGCCCAAGGTAACCGCCAACGTCATCATGAACGCTCCGAATCTTAAAGTGGTAGCCCGACCGGGGGTAGGAACCGACAACATCGACAAGAAGGCCTGCGAAGAGCGGGGGATTCAGGTGATCAATTCTCCCGAGGCCTCGGCCTCAAGCGTTGCAGAACTCACCGTAGGCTTAGCCATTGCCCTTTTGCGGCATGTGTATCCTGCCTGCTACCTTTTAAAGGAAGGACAGTGGGCTAAAAATCGCTATACCGGTAAAACGGTGGAAGGAAAAGTCTGGGGAATCATCGGTTTTGGAGGAATTGGCAGGAGAGTAGCCGAGATTGCCAAAGCTCTACGGGCAGAGGTTATGGCTTACGACCCGTATGTAAAGGATGAAGAATTTGCGAGTAAGGGCGTCAAAAGAGCGCTGCGTCTCGATGAACTTCTGGAAAAAAGTGACATTGTTTCTCTGCACGTCGTGCTCAACAAAGATACCGAAGGGCTAATTTCGGAGGAAGCCATTCGCAAAATGAAAAAGGGGGCTTACCTCATTAACACCTCTCGAGGAAAAGTAGTCAACCAGGAAGCGCTCCTGAAGGCTCTGGATGAAGGACATCTGGCAGGGGTAGCACTCGATGTCTACGACACCGAACCGCCCACCGATATGAGTTGCCTGCAGCGGGAAAATCTCATTTGCACACCCCATATTGGAGGGAGTACCGAGGAAGCTTTCGTCAACGCAACCGAGATCCTCATCAACAAACTCAAGACCATTTTTCGCCTCGGAGAGGGGGTACCGATCGGATATTAGGAGAAAGCCATGAAACAATTCGAAATCCTTGACCATACTGCAGATGTGGGCCTTGTAGCCTGGGGAAAGAGTCTCCAGGAACTTTTTGCTCATGCCGCACTGGGAATGTTTTCACTCATCGGAGAGTTAGAAAATGTGCAGATACATATAACCATTCCGGTAGAAGTCAAAGGGAACGACTACGAAGACCTGCTGGTCACCTGGCTCAATGAATTGCTCTACCTTTTCGAAGCTGAGGGAGTACTCCTCCGGTTATTCGAAATTGAAGAACTGGGACAGTACTACCTGAAAGCGAAAGTCTCCGGAGAATCGATCGACCAGGAACGGCACCACATCCAGCGGGTGGTGAAGGCCTGCACTTATTATGAGGTCAAGGTCGAGGAGGTTCGCCCTCAGCTTTTTCGAGCCCAGGTGTATTTTGATATTTGACGAGAGGGAGGAAAAAGAACATGGCTGAGGTTTGGAATGGACCTCTGAAGAAAGTCGATGATTATCGCTGGGTCATCCCCCGGGAGTACAAGAAGGGAATGCTGGTGGATGGTATTATTTATGCCAGCGAGCGGATGCTCCAGAGCATTCGCAAAGACCAGGCCCCGGAACAGGTGGCTAACGTAGCGTGTTTACCCGGCATCGTAGGGCGCTCGATGGCCATGCCTGATATTCACTGGGGCTACGGCTTTCCTATTGGAGGAGTAGCCGCTACCGATGTGGAAGCAGGTGGGGTAATCTCCCCGGGAGGCGTAGGTTTTGACATCAACTGTGGGGTGCGCCTTATCCGGACGAACCTCACCGCGGACGAGGTGAAACCGTATCTTGAAAAACTCCTTCCGGTTCTTTTCCGGAACATTCCCTCCGGGGTGGGGTCAGAAGGACGGATTTCCTTCAGTATCGGTGATCTCAAAAAAACGATGCGTGAGGGGGCCCGTTTCATTATCAAAAAAGGATTCGGTTTTCCTGAAGACGAGGAGTACATTGAAGAACACGGAGCCATGGAGGGAGCCGATCCGGAGGCGGTGAGCGCCAAAGCCATGGAGAGGGGCAAAGACCAGCTGGGAAGCCTCGGTTCGGGAAACCATTTTCTGGAAATCGAAGCGGTGGAAAGGGTTTTCCGACCAGATGTTGCCGAGGTGTTCGGCCTTTTTCCCGGACAGGTCCTCATCATGGTGCACACCGGTTCTCGGGGTCTGGGTCACCAGATCTGTACCGACTCCCTTCAGACCATGCAGAGTGCCATGAACCGCTATGGCATCAAGGTCCCCGACCGGCAACTGGCCTGTGCTCCTTTTCATTCCCCCGAGGGGCAACGCTATTTCGCCGCCATGGCCTGTGCGGCGAACTTTGCCTGGGCTAACCGGCAACTCATCACCCACTGGGTACGGGAATCCTTCGAAGAAGTGTTCAAAAAATCGGCCCGGGACCTGGGGATGGAGGTGCTGTACGATGTAGCTCATAACATTGCCAAACTCGAAGAGCACGAAGTGGAGGGAAAGAAAAAGAAACTCTGCGTGCACCGTAAAGGAGCAACCAGAGCCTTCGGTAATCGCAGAGAAGCCGTGCCGGCCCGCTACCGGAGCGTGGGACAACCGGTACTCATTCCCGGGGATATGGGCACCGGCTCCTATGTCCTTTTGGGAACCGAACAGGCCATGCAGGAAACCTTTGGTTCCACCTGCCACGGAGCAGGGCGAGTGATGAGTCGCTCGGAAGCCGATCGGACTTCGCGGGGGAGAAACATTGCCGAAGAGCTTCAGGAAAAAGGAATTCTGGTGATGGCCGAGAGCAAGGCTACCCTGCGAGAGGAAATTCCGGAGGCATATAAAGACGTCAACGACGTGGTGCAGGTGGTGGAAGAGGCCGGAATTTCCAGAAGAGTGGTCTATGCCCGGCCTCTGGCGGTCATAAAAGGATAGGAGGATACCATGCTTGACTGGAAATGGGTTCGCGAGAACAAAGACAGAGTTCAGGAAGCCTTGAAAAAGAGAAATATGGATACGGGTTTTGTGGAGGAACTCTTTCGTATCGATGAAATCCGGCGGTCGCTGCAGAAAGAAGTCGACGAATTGAAGAACCAGAAAAATCAGCTTTCCAGGAGTGTAGGGATGTGGAAGAAGGAGGGCAAAGACATTGGTCCCCTTCTCCAGGAGATTGAAGGGATATCGGGAAAAATCGAAGCGCTCGATGAGAAGCTCAAAGAAGTCGAAAAATCCTGGGAAGAAAAGCTCCTCTTTTTACCCAACCTGCCCCATCACACCGTCCCGGTGGGACAGGGAGAAGAAGATAACCCTGAAGTCCGCAGGTGGGGAGAGCCAAGACGGTTCGATTTTCCTCCTCGTCCCCACTTTGAGCTTGGCGAGGAACTGGGGATCCTCGATTTCGAGCGGGGAGCCAAAATTGCTTCTTCGCGCTTTACGGTTCTGAAGAAAGCAGGAGCGCTCCTGGAGCGAGCATTGGTGAACTTTATGCTCGACCTCCACACCAGGGAGCACGGTTACACCGAGGTATTCCCCCCGTTTCTGGTGAACACCAAAACCATGACCGGGACAGGTCAGCTCCCCAAGTTCTATGACGACCTCTACCACTGCCAGGATGACCTGCACCTCATTCCCACTGCCGAAGTTCCGGTAACCAACCTCCACGCCGGGGAAATCCTTGCCGAGGAAGACCTTCCCCTTTACTACGTGGCTTACAGCGCCTGTTTCCGACGAGAAGCCGGCTCTTACGGCAAAGATGTACGGGGGCTCATCCGGCAACACCAGTTTAATAAGGTGGAACTGGTAAAATTTGCCCATCCCGATAACTCCTATGAAGAGTTAGAGGGTCTCCTGCGTGACGCCGAGAAGGTTCTACAGCTTCTGGAACTTCCCTACCGGGTGGTGATCCTCTGTACCGGGGATCTGGGCTTTTCGGCGGCCAAGACCTACGACATCGAAGTCTGGATTCCCTCCCAGGAACGTTACCGGGAAATCTCCTCGTGTAGCAATTTTGAAGATTTCCAGGCTCGTAGAGCCAATATCCGCTTTCGGACCGCCGAGGGCAAACTTGCCTATGTCCACACCCTCAACGGTTCAGGACTGGCGGTAGGAAGGACTCTGGTGGCAATTTTAGAAAACTATCAACAAAAGGATGGAACGGTGCTTATACCGGAAGCATTGCGTCCCTACATGCACGGTTTGGAATACATCACCCCCCAATTTGAGGTGCGTTGATGGAAAGAAGAGGGTTCGGTATTGTCGGTTTCGGCTTTATCGGTCGTATCCATGCCCTGGCCATATCGGTCCTTCCCTATGCCTTTCGGGAACTCCCCTTTCTCCCTGAAATCCGGGGAATCTGCACCGCCCACCCGGAAACGGCCTGGAAAGCCCGGGAAGAAACCGGTATATGGTCCACGGATTCCCTGGAAGAACTTCTGGCACGCCCCGATATCGATATGGTGGTGGTTGCTCTCCCCAACGCCGGACACCGGGAAGTGGTTGAAAAAGCGGCCCGGGCAGGGAAAGCCATTTATTGCGATAAGCCCCTGGCACTCAACCTTGAGGAAGCAAAGGCGATGGCAAAGGTGGTGCAAGAAACCGGCGTGCCCTTTGGGATGGCTTTCCATAATCGTTTTGTTCCCGCCATCCAGAAAGCCAGGGAGCTTCTTGAAGGAGGGAAAATCGGCCGGGTCTTCCGCGCCCGATTCCTCTATCTCCACTCCGGGTATGTGGACCCGGAACGCCCGGTAAGTTGGCGGCTTCGGAAATCCATCGCCGGGGGTGGAACACTGTGGGATCTGGGGTCCCACCTCGTAGACCTGATACGCTTTCTCCTTGGAGAACCACAGGTAATCGATGCCTGGGGACGGACTTTCATCACCGAAAGGCCGGTATCTCCAGGATCTCCCCAAAAAGAAAAAATCGAAGTCGATGATTGGTCACTGGTCCACTTTGCTCTCCCCGAAGGAGGAGAGGGAACCCTGGAGAGTAGTCGTTTCGCCACCGGAAGCTGTGACGAAATTCGGATAGAAATCGAAGGAAGCCGTGGTGCCATCCGCTACAACTCCATGCAACCGAATTTCCTGGAATTCTACGACCTTGATGATCCTCCTTCCCCCTTAGGCGGGAAAAGAGGTTTTAAACATATCGAGACCGTAGCCCAGTATGCTCCTCCCTATGCTTTACCGGGAAAGTTTTCTCTGGGCTGGTTTAACGCCCACATTGCCTGTGTCCACGATTTCCTCTTGCGGTGCAGTGGGAAAAACGCCAGAGGCGCCGGTATCGAAGATGGGGTGAAAGTACAGGAATTTCTTGACCAGGCCTATCATCTTATGGGATACAATAAAAACACGGATGTGCCATGAGCGTCAGGGAATGGTGCTTCAGGAACTATCCTGAAATTGAAGCCTGGGATGAACTCCCTGACGGGGTGAGCGTGCTTGACGCACGACTTTCCATCGTAGGGGCCAATCGGACCATGAAGGACTGGTATGCCTCTGAAGACTTTCCCCAGGGGGAAAAGTGCTACAGGGTCTACCACAACCGCAAAAAACCCTGTCCCTGGTGCCCCACCCAGCTCACGCTCGCCCGTGGAAAAGCCACAAGCGGTATCGTGCCTTACCACGGAAAAGAAGGAGAGTTCCGGGGATGGCAAAAGCTCATCGTCTTTCCCATCTTTGACGGAGAAAAAAATATCATCGGCGTCATGGAGTACGTCCAGGATATCACCGTTATCAAAAGTCTGGAACAAGAAATTCAATCCTATCAGGCTAAACTCCAGACCCTGGAAAAAGAAGTGGCTTTCCTCAACGCCCTCCTGGAGAGGAATCAGCAAGCACAAAGCAAGTGGCGAGAAGACTGGATCTTTATGGCCCGCCAGGTGGTTAAGCCTATCCTCCAGACTTTACAGAAAGACCTGAAAAACCGTCCACAGGAAGAATACCTTAAGGTGCTCGAACATTTTTTCTTCCGGATGGAGGAAGAAATCGTGGGAACCAAGAGCCAGGATTCCTCGCTCCTTGCCCTTTTCACACCCCGGGAGTGGGAGATAGCCATGCTCATTGCCCAGGGAAAAAGTAGCAAGGAAATCGCTGCAGAGCTTTCCCTTTCCATGAAGGCAGTAGAATTTCACCGGGGACGAATCCGAGAGAAACTCGGTATCCGCAATACCGGCTTAAACCTTCAGTCTTATCTCCTCGCCCACCTCCACCCTGGGTCTCCTGGGGATTTTCAGGGGAAAACCAGTGGTTCTTTAAAGAACCCTGAACAAAGATAATAGAAGCAAAGAAAATCTCAGAGGGAGGAAGGGAAATGGAGACCAATATGCTTTTTACCCCCATTGCCATTGGTAAGAAAGAGGCTTCGAATCGCCTGGTCATTAATGCCATGGAATGTTGCGACGCTGACGAAAATGGAAACCCCAGTCCTAAGACTTACCGGCGGTATCGGCGACTCTTTGAAGGGGATGCCGGGGTTATTTTTCTTGAAGCTATTACCGTAACCTACGAGAGCCGTGCCCGCCTGAACCAGCTGAGTATCATGCCTCACAACGAGAAGGCTCTCCAGAAGTTCACCCAAGAAATGAAGAGTGTCAATCCCAAACCCATCTTCATCTGGCAGTTAACCCACGCCGGGGAACTGAGCAGTCCAGAATTCTCACGCCGGGTGTGCGTGAAACCTCTTCCGGGACTGGGAGGAGACCTCTTAACCGAGGAAGAGGTAGACAAAATTATGGATCAGTTCGTGCTGGGAGCCAAAATTGCCTATAATGCCGGAGCAGATGGCGTAGACCTCAAGCTCTGCCACGGTTATTTCGGCACCCAGGTTCTCCGTCCTTACAACGACCGTCCCTGGAAATACGGTGGAACCTGGGAAAAGCGCCGCCAATTCGCTTTCGATCTCTACGAGCGTATTCGCAAGGAAATCCCCGACCCCAATTTCCTGGTCGGCTCCAAAGTTACCATGTGGGAAGGGATCCCCGGAGGTCAGGGATGCGCCGGGCCAGATACCGCCATCATGGACCTCACCGAACCCCTGGATCTCCTTCGAGGACTTAAGGAGCGGGGAGCCAATTTCATCCTGGTTTCCGCCGGTAACCCTTCTCTCACCATCGCCCTGGCTCATCCGGATAAGAAAATCCCCGACTACGCCTATCTCCACCATCTCTTCCAGAGAGAAGCCCGCAAGGTCCTTTACCCGGAAGTCGTGACCATGGGTTCAGCGTACTCCATTTTCCGTGACGGAAAGAATAACTTCCAGGCTGTGGAAAGAGAAAAGAGTTCTCTCCTTTACTGGGGGGACAAAAACATCCGCGAGGGCGTTACCGACATGGTGGCCATCGGTCGACAGTCCTTTGCCGATCCTTTCCTGCCCAAAAAACTTCGGGAAGGGAGATTCGACGAAATCAACTGGTGTACCCTTTGCGACACCTGCATGGAACTCCTTATCCGTCAACAGAACGCCGGGTGTGTGGTATACGAAAAAGAGTACGCCGAAATTTTGCGGGAAACCCGTGCAAAATTCGGCGTTTTGAAATTCAAACACACATAAGAGAAACACGGAGCGGCCATCAAAGGCCGCTCCGCTTTAGAACTAGAAACCAGAGGGGATATGCTTCTCTCCGAGCGATATAAGGCCGGAGAGAAAGAAAATCCGAAGCCGGGAAAATACCGGGAATCACGGTAGATGAGTAAAAGAGTGCCATCGTAGCCGCAGACGAAACCGGGAAGAATGATGCCAAATCTTCAGGGATAAGGCTACTCGGAACCTTCAGGTGGGCAGATTCTTCAGAAATTCAACCTCAAAGCGAAGGTGCCGGTTTTCTTCGATAAGGTCCCGAACAACCTCTACTTAAGGGCGCGGTCAAGGGTTGCGATCCTGTCGGTAATAATTCTGGCAACATTATTCAGATCGTTTTGGATCACATTCCAGACTTCTTTGGCATTGATTCCAAGGCGGTGCCGGTCAACATGTCCCTGAGTTCCATTATCGTTCACCCTCTCTTTTTTAACAGAGTATAACCGCTCAGGTTCTGTCAAGCGCACCCGAAAAACCGGAAAAATTCAGAGTGACACATATACGATGATTTCATACATCCTTGCAGCGAAGCAGGGGGTCATCGTATATCTGGAAAGAACGTGGGTTGCTTTGAGTGTCCGCGCTGTTTAACAAGTCTTTGGTTTAACTCGATAGCGTCAACTTATTGTAGGGATATTTTTGAAAACCCTCTCCATCTCTTCATTTGTTGATTGTCGTTTCTTTTCCCTCACTCATCCAGATTACAGTCTTTCATACCACAGGAACCCAGGACATACTCTGGGTCAGGGCCTTGATGGTCATGCGGAGAGTACTCACTGCTTTCCGCATCACCGGGATGTTGTTATAGACTTCCCGGAACACCTCTTTCCCTCTCTCCTTCTCTTTCTTGATGGTTTCAGGGTTAATGGTGAAGGGAGGGAGCTTCTCTCTTTGGGTTCGTAGGTAGTAGTGCCTCACTGAGCACCCATTGAACTGCAAAGCTCGGGGATAACTCATACGGTCTACTCCCTTCCTCCCCCAGCCCATGGGACGATGGGAGAGTCTCGCTGAAAGGATAGGCTGCCATGAGCTTCAGCACTGACTGCAACCTGGTAGTGCCTGGCATTCTGGATTCCCTCCCAGTTACAGGAGAGGTACGTGCAGAGGTCTTTCAGTTTCCGTCTTTCTTGCGAACCCTCTTTTCTTGAGAGCACCTGAGAGAAGAAGGCTTCCACGTTCTCCCAGGAACCCTCCTCGATAGCTTTCCAGAGTTTCCCTCTGGTATGAGGTTCAGGGCATGCTCCCTGGATTCTCTGCGCCAGGTGGAAGCGAGGGAGGATGAAGATGGATTGGGGGATGATCTCCAGTCCTTTCTTAATCCAGGGGGCACCATCACTACAGAGGAAGATGGTTTCCACCGATTGAAGGTCGTAGTTGCGCTCCAGGTATTCCAGGACCTCCAGGAAGAGCTCTTCGGTGTCCTCGTAGCGGCGAGCAAAATAGTGGGGATTCTTGAGCTCTACTCTCCCTGAGCTTGAGACTTCCTTCCCCTCATGGACGTAGACCAATTTGGCAAGGATTCTGGATTTCTTCTTTCTTCCTTTTCCTCCTCTCCTCTTCTCCTGGA
>Ga0272448_1000426_pt1 | contig 65635 bp, 51 predicted proteins | sample YNPCB0191_FD_202220 | JGI IMG/M metagenome (GOLD analysis project Ga0272448, IMG submission 202220) | Hot spring sediment microbial communities from Yellowstone National Park, WY, United States - YNP-CB-019-1 | ecosystem: Environmental > Aquatic > Thermal springs > Hot (42-90C) > Sediment... | reverse complement strand
CATTCTTCTAAAATCGTCCAAATTGTGCTGAACCGGGGAGACCCGGTGGCCGGAGAGTTAGGGCCTGGGTTGGCGGCCCTTCTGGCTCCGGAGGAAACGGCCATTATTTTGGGCGAAATTTAGGTAGTTACATCGCTGGACGGATTTACCAGTGGATGCGGTTCGTCTGCAAGACCCTCATTCCTTCCAGCCGCAGGAGTTCGGGGAGGATGGCCCGGTAGACGGCGCAGTAGGGGGACGGGGCTGCCGGGGTGCCCCGATGCCGCTGGGCCAGCAAGGGGCAGCCGCCCGCACAGACGTAGCGCCAGGGGCATTCCCTGCACTCCTCCTTCTCCTCCACCGGCGGGTTGCGGAACCCGTCCTCCGCCCGCACCGCCGCCAGAGGGTCTCCCTCCCAGACCGTGCCGACGGTCCGCCCCATCTCCATATGGCAGCGGGCCAGTTCTCCCCCCGGACCGACCACGATGTAGGCGTGCCCGGCGCCGCAGGGGTAGCGGTGGGGGGCGCTCAGGTCGCAGCGGTCCAGCAGATTGCAGATGGCAGATTGCAGATTGCCGGTCGTGGATTGCAGACGGCGCTCCATCTCGGAGAGGGCACCCTGCAGGCCCGCGATGAGGCGCCCCGGGTCGGGGGTTAGGTCGGGGCGGCCGGGGGCCGGGCGGACAAAGTTCAGGTTGAAGGGGAGGCCCCGGTCCAGCGCGAAGGCCACCACCTCCGCCAGCCCGTCCACGTTGTGGGCGGTGACGGTCACGGAAAGGTGGGGGGTGAGGCCTGAGGCCTGCGCCTGCTCTATCCCCTCCGCGATGCGGGCAAAGGAACCGGCGCCGTTCTCCGATGCCCGCTGCCCGTCGTGGGCCGGGCCCAGGCCGTCCAGGGAGATAGCCAGACGGATGCCCTCGTCCCGCAGCCACTGGAGCAGGCCCGGGGTCAGGGTGGTGCCATTGGTCAGGAGCACTTCCCGCAGGTCCAGGCCGGCCTCGGGGGTGCGCGCCCGCGCGTACCAGTGGACGGCGCGGAGAGTGGGGAGGTTCAGGGTGGGCTCGCCGCCGGCGTACTTGAGTTTCAGGGCCCGGAAGCCGTGGGCGCGCGCGGAGCGGATGGCCCCGTCCACCGCCGCCCTCCCGACCTCCGGGGGCATGTCGGCCTGGCCCCGGGGGGCATAGCAGTAGGCGCAGCGGAGGTTGCAGCGGGTGGTGAGGTGGAGCCAGACTGTGAAGACGTGAAACGTGAGGGCGTGAAACGTGAAGGCGTGAAACGTGAAGGCGTGAAACGTAAAGGCGTGAAACGTGAAGGCGTGAAACGTGAAGGCGTGAGGCGTATTGCGGGTTGCGTTTTCCGTTGCATGGGCCGGGGTTAGCAGGCCCAGGGCGGCCAGTTGGCGGGCGGTGGGGTCGGCCAGGGGGGCCGGGGCGGCGAAGGCGTCCAGGGCCCGCGCCGCCGGGCCGTTCAGCACCACCACCCCGGCGGGGCCGGTGGGGCTGAAAGCCACCTGGTATCCGCCGGGGAGGGGGGCGCGGTAGAGAGCGGGGGCCAGCCCCCAGAGCCCACCCGCTGGCAGACCGGCCTGAATAGGGGCGGCGGCCGGCGCGCAGGCGCAATCGGTCTCGGCATCCAGCCCTGCCAGTGGATTGGCGGCGATAAAGGGAATATCTGCGGAGCAGGCGCAGTCCCGTTCCGCCCGTTCGCGATCGGAATCCCAGAGGATTTGCGGAAAATCGGTTGTGTCCTTCACCGCTGGCTTGCCTCCTCGCGGCGGGTTGCGGATTGCAGATTGCAGATTGCAGATTGCAGATTGCAGATTGGTAACTACCTACCAGGGGGCCTCCGGGCAAGCGCCTTAAGAGATGATGGCGGAGTTGTGCCTCCGTAGCGCAGGCCGCCAGGCCTGCATGCAGGCTGACAGCCTGCGCTACGTTATCCGCAAACATTCGGGTAGGTAGTTACGCAGATTGCAGGTTGCCGTTTACGGGTATCGCATTTGCCAGTGGCCGTCCTGTTGCCCCACCACCCGGAAGCCGGAGCGAGTGAAGAGGCGGATGGCCGGGGCATTGTCGGTGCGGGTCTCCAGCACGACCGGCATTCCCCGGGCCGAGGCCCACTCCAGCGCGGCGCCCAGCAGGGCCCGGCCCAGGCCGCGGCGGCGATAGGGGGCTACCACGCCGATGCCCAGTTCCAGCGCCCCCTCGTCGGTCGGGAACAGGCGGCACCAACCCACGATGTTCGCCCCATCCGCAGCCACCAGCAGGAGATGGCAGGAGCAATCGGGCTGGGCCAGCGCGTGCTCCCAGGCCGGGGTGGGTTCAAAGCGGGGCGTGCGCATCATCCCCTCGGCGCAGACGGTGTTGATGGCATCTGCCAATCTCTGCCGGTCAGAGCACCGGTAAGGTCGGACCATCATCGGAGTTCCGGGCCCATCAGGAATCCCCACTCCTCCAGCGCCCGGTCCATGCGGGTAGGGGTGGGGAGATGGTATTGGATGACCGCCCTGTCCATCCCGCGCCGAAGCGCCCGAAACTCTCTATCGTTCAATTTCCGTACCCGCTGGTAGATGCGATAGAGAGCCCGGCGCAGGTCGCGGAAATCGGGGGCGAAAAGTTCGTCGTAGGCCAGGGCGAGGGTGTAGTGCTCCCCGCAGCGCTCCAGAAATTCCAGACCATTCCCGGCGGCGAACTCCCGCCACGCCAGTTCGCCCAGCAGCAGGTGGGTTTTGCCCTGGAGGAACCAGTAGAAAGTGTAGGGCAGATGTTCGGTATCTGGCCGACCTTTCTCAAACCGATATTCCTCCGGCACCGAAGAGAGCGCCGTCCCGGCCTCCCTTTGTGCCCGTTCGTGATCCCGGATATAGTAATACAGCCAGGCCAGATTCACCCGGGCATCCAGGCGGCGGTAGGCCAGGTCCTCCCCCGCCTCTTCTATGGCCCGTCTCAGGTCTGCTTCACTCCGGCGGGCGAGTTCGTCCTGAGCGGGGTCCTGGTCCGACGGGTAAAGGGGCCTCAGCCAGGCCCACTGGCGGTAGACGCAGCCCCGCTCAATCAGCGCCTCCACCAGCCGGGAACGCTCCGGCACCTGACGGGTGAAGATGTCCACTGCGTCGTCGGCATGTAGAAGGGCCTGCCGCAGCAACTCCGCCCCGTCCTCCGGGGTATACAGGGAGGGGGTGGCAACCATTTGCCTGATCGCCTCGGCCAGGGCAATATCGCAGAGGCCGACCCCGCGCGGATAGCCCAGGTCCCGGAAGATGGCCAGAGCCCGGCTGGATAGGACGCGCGCCCGGTGCGGCTTGTCGTCCCGCACCAGCACCATTCCGTAAGTGTTCAGTGTAAAGGCAACCGGCGCAGCCGGCCCCAACTCCACCCGAATCTCCAGCGCGTCCTCGCAGACCTGGGCGGCCTGGGCGAAGCGCCCCAGTTCGGCCAGGGCCCAGCCCAGGTTGTTCAGCGTGTTGGCGTGCTGAGCGCGCAGGGCTCGCTGTCGCAGTTCATCTTTCTCCTCCTGCTCCAGCCGGCGCCAGCGGCGGATCGCCCGGTTATAGGCATCCACGGCCCGGTGGAACCAGCCCATGTTCCGGTAGCAGTAGCCCAGGACATTCTGCGCCTCCGCCAGCAGGACATCCCGCTGCCACCGCTCAAATCCCGAGCCCGGGCTGGCGGTCTCCAGGTGCTGAATGGCTTCCCGCAGGGTTTGCTCCGCTCGCGTCAGATCTTTGCCCAGATAGGTCAGAGCCTCCGCTTCCAGGATCCGTAACTGGATAGATAGCAACCCGGCACGCAACAGGAGGTCTGAACTCTCGGTGTAAATCCGCTCTGCCAGGTTCACCGCCTCTGCAAATCGGTTTTCACGTCTCAGGCGCTCCACCCGCCGGACCCCGCCCAGGGCCACCTCCACCATGGCCCGTGGGAGGCCATCAAAAGTTTCCCCCTCATGGGTCTGCAGGAACTCCAGCACCTCGCTGTAGAGCAGCCGCTCCAGCGTGTCCTCGTAGGACCAGTAGGATTCCCGGGCATAGGACTGGTAGGTCTGGAAGCCGTCCACCGGGTCCTGCTGGAAGCGATAGTAGACCTCTTCGGCTATCAGGCGCCAGAGTTCGGCCGTAGCACAGGCCAGGGCCACCGGGTCGGTGGGAGGCTGGGGCATCCCCAGCGCCAGATCAGGACGCGCGGATTTACCCGGACGGGAGAGGTCCCGGACCTCCCGACGCTTCTCCAGGATTCTGTCCTCATAATACTGGAGGATGGCCCCGTAGACCCGTTTTCGCTCCTCCTCTGAGGCCCCAGCAAGAACGTGTTTCCGGAAGAGGGCGTACATCTCGTCGTGGAGGAAGACCCGGCCGTCAGCCTGCCGAACTTTGACGAAGGAGAGGTCGCGAATCGTATCCAGCCAGGCCTGCGCCGTTTCGGTATCCCAGCGGCCATCTTTCCTCAACTCCAGCACCCGGGCCAGGAGTTCGGCGTCCATCCCCTTGGGGGCCCAGGCGAGGGCACGGACGGCCTGGTCGGCTTCCCGGCCTGTCTCCATCCAGAAACGGACCAATTCCCGCTCCACCTCCGCCCGAATAGATTCCAATTCTTCCGGAGTGCGCTTTCGGACCTCTTCCACTGGTTCTTTCACCTGGGGCAGAAGGGCGTCAGCGATGAGCAGGTAGTCTATCATCAGGGCCAGCAGGATGGGGCGGCCACCAGTGTAGTGGTGGATGACTTCCCGCATCTCGTCCGGGATGGCGGCAATCTGGCGGGCCATCTCCTCCCATCCCAGTTCGCGCGCCCGCTCTGCCACTGCGTCAAAATAGGCTTTCGTCTCCTCCAGGCCAAAGGGGCCAGGTTCCCATACCTGCGCTCCCAGCGCCTGAAGGTCCTCTTTCAGGCGCGCGGGCTCCGGGCGCCCGGCGATGAGGACGACGGCGTTCCGGAGGCGGGGGAGGATGTCCAGAAGCCATTTCAACGCCTCCGTCCGTTCCGGCTCCAGGCCCAGGCGGCGCTGAATCTCGTCCTCCCCGTAGAGGAGCCGTTCGGCGGTATCTAAGGCCAGAACCAGCCGATACCCCCGGTCCGCCAGTCCGTTCAGGTCCTCCACGAAGGCCTCGCCGATGCGCTCCTGAAGGTTAGAGAGTTCCCTCAGCATACCAGCCAGGGCCCACTTTCCCTTCTCCCATTCGTCGTAGGCCTCATCAAAGCGCGCGAAGGCCTCAGCAGGGGCGAGGAGGGAATGGCGCAGCGCATAGGCTAAACCCTCACGGGTGTGGTGGACCGTATGATAGAGGTCCACCAGGTTCTCGGGAAGCGGCGCGAGGATGTGTTCCTGATGCCACGGACCGCCCGGCTGGCAGCGCCGGAGGACCGCGCGCAGGAGGCACGTCTTCCCGATGCCGCCGTCGCCGCGAAGGTAGAGGATGTGCGTTCCCTCGCCGTGGATGGCCTGCCGGATGGCCTCTAACAGGTCCTCCCGGTTGATGACGTCGCGGGTGACCAGTGCGCCCGCGTATTCGGCCAGAAGTTCCGGAACCTCCATCGCGACCTCCCGTATCACCCAAGCGCTGATAGGGTTGAAGCAATCCGGGAAAGATTTCCCCAGCGCACTGGCTGGTTTCTCTGCATCGCGCTGCGCAGCACCTGCCGGACGGCCGGGTCCATCCCGTATCCGGAAGAGGTCCACCGCCCCCACTGCACCAGGCGGGTGCTGACCATATCCATCAGAATCCGGTAACACCGCTGGCGGTCCCAGTGCTCCAGCGGGTCCCCGAAATACTCGGCCAAAAGGGGAGCCATCCGGTCCACGTCTATGGAATCCAGGGGGCAGAGGGCCCAGAAGTAGGGACGCAGGTAGTCCTCCACGCCGTCCAGCAGAGCCCCGGCGCAGTCCTGCAGGGCCTTACCGGGACCGGTTGCCCAGCCAGCGGCAAGGATAGCGTTGCTCAGGGGATAGCCACCGCCGACGGCCAGGATGTAGGGGGCAAGGTTGGCATCATAACCCAGCGCGGCAATCTGCTCCCGGGTCCTCGCTTCGTCAAAGGGGGAGAGTTCCACGTTTTCCGTCCGCCGCTTCAACTCCACATCCCCCAGCCGTCCCCGGGGACGGGGGACCCGGCTGCCCAGCACCAGGAGGAGGCGGGGAATCCGGCACAGGGGAAGGATGAAGTAATTTTCCAGCGTTTTCAACGGCTCTGGCTCTACCTTATCCAATTCATCCACAATGATGACGATGGGCCGGGGATGTTTCTGGCACAGGTCCACCAGCCAACAGTTGAGGTCGTCCAGGGTTGCGGCTGGTGGGGTTGGAAGCCCCAGTTCGTGGCAGGCCTCTCTCAAGACAGGTTCTGCCAGGGCAGGGTCGGAGGGATCCAGGGAGAAAAACAGAAGGGTGATCCGGTTGCCAAACTGCTGGGTCAGCACGTCCCGCAGGCGGTGGAGGAGCCAGGACTTGCCCGAGCCCCGGGGGCCATGGAAGGCGGTGTGGGGGGGAATGGGGGCAAGGTTCTCCAGCAGCCGTTCTACTTTACGCAGGACCCGCTCAATCTCTTCATCCCGGTTGACAAAAAGACCTGGAGCATACGCTGGTGAGGGCACAGCGCTCATAGTTCCTCCACGCTGATGGGGCAGGCCGGTTCGGGCTCACCGAGAGTGTTTCTGGGCTTCATCCCCCCCATCAGTTCAAATTCAGTGAGGGGGACAAAGCACTCCACCAGCCAGGGCTCGTCCTCTGCCCTCAGCGGACCGAAGACTTTCAGGCCCAACGCAGAGGAGCGATTCCATCCGGGTCTCTCACCATAGAAATGCCCCCGCCGCTTCCAGGAGCATCTGGTTTCCCAAACGGACCAGGCGGCGCGGGGAGCCCTGCGCCTGCTGGACCAGCCAGGTGTCCGGGTCGGGGGGGTACTGGGTGCTGTAGCAGATGGCTCCCAGGCTATCTATCAGGCCCTCACTGGCTCGCTGCAACCGCCTCTCCAGGACTTCTTTCAAATCTCCCTCCGACCACGTTAGATCAATGGGAGGAAGTGGCGAGAAGGGCTGAAGGGCAGATTTTAGCACATCTGGAATGAAAGCCTTCAGGTAAATGCTCGCGGAAGTCAAGGGAAATGCCAAACTCAACAAGCAGGCAAGAGAGTAAGCAACCGGGGAGAGGTTCATGGCAGGGCTGGGGGAGGGAAGGTCCAGAATGAGATAGGTGGCCTGCATTCCCTGTGGCCTTGCTGCACCAACAAGATGCTTTAACTCCACGGAATCGGGTCGGGTATGGTTAGCCGCGAACTCTTCTATTTCGCTCGCAATATAGTCCCGTGCTGTTTCGGTCAGGCCCATCCCGCGCAGGCGAGCCTCTAATACAGGGATCTCCCAGTAGCAAGAGAGTAATTGCCCAATGGCTGGCCCGTTTTCCCCTTCAAGCAAGGAGTAAGGAGCACAGGCACATGCCTGGAGCAACGCTTCAGCCACCGCGCGCCCAATAACATCCAGCCATTCGTCTGGATTGCCGGGCCAATGCCCGACCTCCAGATGGACCGGGAAGACATCAGGCTCTTCGGGATTCCCGCGAGGGTTCAGACACTTGTGCCACAGGAGCAGGGCAGCGGCAGTTTTGCCGGAGCCCGTGGAGCCAAAGACCAGGGCCGGTCGGAGACCCCGCGCCTCCTCCAGCGAGGCAGGCCAGACTCCGTGGTCCCCCAGCCGCGAGTCCGACTCCGCCCACTCCGGGCCAAAGGGGTTATAAACGAATCCCCACCCTTTTAATCGCTGGGCAACACCTGGAGGGTCCGGCGAACGGGTTACACCTACCCATGGAGAGGGGAGGAAAAGGGGCTCCCTGCGCCAGGATTGGAGAGCGTTCAGGGTGGCGCGTTGCTCCTCAGATAACCCCGCGCTTTCCAGAGCGTTCAGGCACCGCCCGATGGCTTCGGAGCGGAGAAGGTCCAGGTTGCCTATTGCAAAAGATTTTAGGTCTTCCAGACGTTCAGAAACCGCAACTTTCCCCAGTAGTGCCTCTGCCTGCTCCCGGTCCAGCCGCCAGCCCCAAACCAGGGTCTCCAAGGTTTCTGGGGTTAAGGATACCACTGTTCCCCTTTCCCTACACAGATTTGCCCATTCTCTTAATGGGCGGGGGGCTGTTTCCTCCCATACAGATCGCAGGTCTTTCTCCACATCAAGATCGCGCCATCTTTCCTGGCATCTTTCTCCAAGAGCCCGATAGAGGGATAGCGCGCTCCGGTAGCGCTTTTCCCGAAGGAATGCGCGTAAATTCTCCAATTCCTCCAGCGCCTTCTGCCGCTGTTCTTTATGCTTCTCCTCCAAAAAGGAGTGCCACTGCTGGGCGCCAAAACCCAGCAAGCCGGTCACAAAGGCCAGGAGCACTGTGGTGCTCTCTTTCCCCCCTTCTCCAGCAAAGGCGAGGTAGATACGCCTGACCAATTCGCGCCCAGAAAGGGGAGTCCCCGCCAGACAGGACAGCAGCCCGTAAATACCGCTATACAGTGCCAGCCCGGCCAGAACCCAGAAGGCCAGGGTCAGGAAAGTCCGAGTCCAACCAGGGAGCCACTTCCAGAAAGTGCTGGGCGCGCGGGTGAGCCAGGACCCGAGGGCGTTCAAAGCGCTGGAAAGACGGTGCCAGAAAGGCAGTAGGGCTTTTCGGATTTTCTGCAACCGTGCGGCCATCGGACCCCTCCGGGAGCAGACAGGGCACGTTCTCCGATGCTTCTATTTTAGCATCAAATCCCTGCAGGGCAAGCCCTCACTGGTAGATCACCACGACCGGCGGCGGGGAGAGGCGGAGGACGTCGGCGGGGGACATCAGGGGAGTGTCGTAGTCGTAGAAGAGTTTGAAGCCGCCGTACTCAAAGCCCGGCTCCTGGCTGTACTGGACGTAGTCACCGATTTTGGCCCCTGGAGAGCCAAATCCGTCCGCATCCCAGACCAGGTCCACGCATGGATAGTCCAGGATGCAGTGCTTGCTCTCTATCATCCGGTCGTCAAACTGGTGGATGATGAGGATTTTGCGCTCGCCCACGGCGCGGGAGATGCGGTCCAGCCGGGCCTGGATGCGGTTGATCTGCGGGCCGCTGATTTGGCCCAGTTGCTCCCCCGGCACCTGGTCGGCGCCCACGATGAACTCCGGGTCCACCGCCAGGTGGACGCCCGACTCCCAGAGGAAGGGCTCCACGATGTCCAGTTCGGCCTCCAGGTCGGCCTGTCCCACCTGCAGGTCCAGGAAGACCCACGCCCCGGCCGCCCGCGCCCCGTCTATCCAGAGGCGGATCGTGTCCGTGGGTACCCGGTGGTTGTAGTCCCCGTCCTCTCCGGCATACCCGTCGGCGATGGTGACCACCATGTGGAAGGCGGGGACAGTCTCCACGGTGGGGTCCAGGTCCCGGTAGGTCTGGACCTGGTCGGTCAGCAGGGCGAGGGTGGTGGTGATGTCGTAGCGGCCCAGGATGCCCAGCCCCGGCCCCAACGGGGTGCCGTAGAAGGCCACCACCCGCCGGCCGACCAGCAGGGAGGCCGGACAGCCCGCGGCGGGAGGGAGCGGCCCCGGGTCCGGGCAGGGCGCAGGGGTCGGGAGAGGGGAGCGCAGCGCGGCCCCGCCGGCCTTCGGGGCCACCGTCGGCGTCGGGGTTGGGGTGGGGGTGGGCGTGGGGGTTGGCGTCGGGGTGGGCGTCGGCGTCGGCGTCGCCGTCGGCGTGGGCGACGGGGTCGGAGTAGCCGTGGCGGTCGGGGTGGCCGTCGGGGTGGCGGTGGGGGTGGGGACCAGCCCCGCCTCCCAGCCCGACGTCAGCCCCCGACCGACGGCCAGGAGCAGCAGAAGGCCCACCAGCAGCAGGGGGGCACAGGCCCCACGAGCCGGGGAGTGATGCGTGAAGCGTGAAACGTGAGACGTGAAACGTGAAACGTGAGACGTGAAGCGTGAAACGTGAGACGTGAAGCGTGAAACGTGAGACGTGAAACGTGAAACGTGAGACGTGATGGTGCCCCCTGTTATTTCCCCCGGATTGTCGCCCCGATTTCCCGCTCCAGCCGCCGCACGATCTTCTCCCGCACGCGCGCGACGTCCTGGTCGGTCAGCGTCCGGTCGTCGGCCTGGTAGGTCAGCCGGTAGGCCAGACTCTTTTTGCCCGGCCCGATCTGTTCGCCCCGGTAGACGTCAAAGAGGACGACGGAGCGCAGCAGCGGCGCGCCGGTCTGGGCGATGAGGTCCCGGACCCGAACCGCCGGGGTCTCCTCATCTACCACCACCGAGAGGTCTTCGTAGACGGGCGGGTGGAGGGAGATGGGGGTCATCCGGCGCGGCGCGCCCCACAGGCCCAGCAGCGCTTCCATGTCAAACTCCAGCGCGGCCACCGGCTGCTGGGGCAGGTCAAACGCTTCCCGTACCAGCGGGTGAAGTTCGCCCATGATGCCCAGGAACGTCCCGTTCACGGAGACCTGCGCGCAGCGGCCGGGGTGGAAGGCGTCAATGATACGCCACTCCGCTGCGCTGCGGGGCTCACTACCAGCAGGACGCTCAAAGGTTCCGGAGAGGCCCAGGCCCGCCAGCAGTGCTTCCACCACGCCCTTGAGGTCGTAGAAGCCCAGCGGGGTCGTCTGACGGTCGGGGAGCCAGGAGCGGGGCTCGCGCGGACCGGTCATCACAATCCCTAACCGCAGGGGTTCGTCCGGCAGGAGTTCTCCGTCCACGGGCAGGTAGACGGCGCCGATCTCAAAAATCGCCACCCGTTCCTGGAAACGGAGGTTGTCCCGCAGCGTCCGCAGGAGCGACGGCAGCAACGTCTGGCGAAGGTAGGCCCGGTCGGCCGAAAGGGGGTTCTTCAGCCGCAGGTAGCGGGAAGGGTCAGGGGGCGGGCCCTGCGGGCGCAATCGCCCCTCATCGGCGATGTCCACCAGTGAGTAGGTGATGACTTCGTCCAGCCCACAGCCCACCAGCAGGTCCCGCACCCGTTCGGCACACTCCAGGCGGACGTTGGGCCGCTGGGGCGGCAGTTCGTCCTGCAGGAGGGTCGGGGGGAAGCGGTCGTAGCCCCAGATGCGACCGATTTCCTCTACCAGGTCCACCGGGCGGGTGACGTCGGGGCGGTGGGAGGGGATGGTCACCGTGTAGCAACCGGAATCGGCGGGCCGGACGGTGAATTCCAGGGCGGTGAGGATGCGCACGATGTCGTCCGGCGGGACTTCCACGCCCAGGATGCGGGTCACGTCGGCGGGGTTCAGTTCCACTGTACGGGGCATCTGTCGGCCCGGATAGAGGTCGCCGACCGACGGGGCGACGGTCCCACCCGCCAGTTCGGCCATGAGGAGCGCGGCACGCAGGGCGGCGGGGACCGTCAATTCCGGGTCCACCTGTCGCCCGAAGCGCTGGCTGGCCTCACTGGTCAGCCCCAGGAGGCGCGCGGTGCGGCGGATGCTCAGGAAGTGGAAGTTGGCCGATTCCAGGAGGATGTCGGTGGTGGCGTCGGTGATTTCGCTCTCCAGTCCGCCCATGACGCCCGCCACGGCCACGGGGCCCCCGCCGTCGGTGATGAGGAGCATTTCGCCGTCAAAGGTCCGCAGGACACCGTCCAGGGTGGTCATCTGCTCGTTCGGACGGGCCCGGCGGACGATGATGGCGGGCCGGGTTTCGCCGGGGCGCGGGCGCAGTCGGTGGTAGTCAAAGGCATGCAGGGGCTGGCCCAGTTCCAGCATCACGTAGTTGGTGATGTCCACGATGTTGTTGATGGGGCGCATGCCGGCCAGCCGCAGCCGCATCTGCATCCAGAAGGGGGAGGGGCCGACCCGGACGCCGCCGATGAAGGCCGCCGAATACCGGGGGCAGAGGTCGGGGTCGGCAATCTCCAGGACGATGTAGTGGGGGGTGGGGGTGATGGTGACGGGGTGGCTGGCGGCGGCGCGCCGGGGGTCGTTCCGCAGCGGGACGTCCAGCAGCGCGGCCACTTCGCGGGCGACGCCGAAGACGGAGTAGAGATGGGCGAAGGGCCCCTTGATGTCAAACTCCAGGACGGCGTCGCCCAGGTAGTCCACCAGGGGCACACCCACCGGGGCGTCGTCGGGCAGGTAGATGATGTCCTCGTGCTCGTCGGAGAGCCCCAGTTCCTTTTCGGAGCAGACCATCGCGCGGGAGGGGACGCCGCGGATTTTGGTGGCCTTGAGTTTCATGACCTGGAAGCCGGGGGCGTGGCCGTCGTAGAGGTGGGCACCTTCCAGCGCGAAGGCGACTTTGATGTGGAGGTCGGTCTGGCCCCGGCGGGCCAGGAGGCCCGGCGCGCCGGTGACGACGACTTCCGGCGCCGGCCCCCCGTACTCCACCTCGGCCAGGACCAGCCGGTCGGCGTTGGGGTGAGGGTGGACGGCGCGCAGTTCGCCGACGACGAGTTTATCCGGCTCCCAGGGGAGTTCGGCGCCGGGCAGGCCGATGTAGGTGACCGTCTCCACCTCCAGCCCGGCCAGGGTGAGCCGTTCGGCCAGTTGGGGGATGGGGATGGGAATGTCCACGTAATCTTTGAGCCATGAGAGTGGGACGCGCATGGGTTCCTCCCGGTAAGTTCTCACCAGATGGCAGGCAAGCCCGCAACCTGGATGCGACGGTCTCGGGTGATGATGGGCAGTCCGAGATGTAGGGCCGTCTCCCCAATCATGCGGTCCGGCAAGTCTGGGACCTGATGGCGCGGAATCTCCCGCAGGGCCAGAGCAATCTGGTGGTCAAAGGGGACTTCCACCAGTACTGATTCCTCTTGCTCCACCGCTTCCAGCAGACGGTTCAGTGCAAACGGAGCAATGCGGCCCTTTTCGCTCAGGTAGACCATTTCAGCCAGGGTAATTGAGGAGAAGGCGCTTTGGTCACCGTTGCTGGCCGCTTCTTCTATGAACCTCTGGGCAGCAGGGGAGAGACGATGGTCGCCAAAGATGTACCAGATGACCGCATGGGTGTCTGCAACAGCGCGCAACATCAGAGGTCCTCCCGGGGAAAATCGGACCACTCTTCTTGCCGGGCCTGGTCAATCTCTACGGCTGACGGGGCTGGTCCCAGGTCCGCGCAGAGGCCCCAGAGGGACCGTTTGGGGCCGGGCCGGGCCCGCATCAACTCCCGCTCCACGTCGGATGCGACCTGTTCGATCAGCCGTATTTTATCCCTGGGGGAGAGACGTCTGACCAATTCCAGCGCAGTTTCCAGTGTGACGACTCGCTCCATATCTGCTCTCCTGGACAAAGGCTATCCGAACTGGTGCAGGAAGCGCAGGTCGTTGCTGTAGAAGAGGCGGATGTCGTCTATGCCGTATTTGAGCATGGCGGGGCGCTCCACCCCCAGGCCGAAGGCGAAGCCGGACCACTCGTCGGGGTTGTAGCCGCCGTTGGAAAGGACGACGGGGTGGACCATGCCCGCGCCCGCAATCTCCAGCCAGCCGGAGTACTTGCAGACCCGGCATCCCTTCCCGCCGCAGAGGATGCAGTCTATGTCGGCCTCAATGCTGGGTTCGGTGAAGGGGAAGTAGGAGCCGCGGATGCGGATGCGCCGCTCGGCGCCGTAGAAGCGGCGGGCAAAGGCGGTCAGGGTGCCGATGAGGTCGGTCATCGTGATGTGGCGGCCCACCGCCAGGCCTTCTACCTGGAAGAACTGGTGCTCGGAGCGGGCGGTGATCTGTTCGTACCGGTAGCACTTGCCGGGGAGGATGACCCGGATGGGCTCCGGGTACCGCTCCCGCATCACCCGGATTTGGCCGGGGGAGGTGTGGGTGCGCAGGAGGACGTCGTCGGTGATCCAGAAAGTGTCCCACATCTCCCGGGCGGGGTGGTGGGGCGGCATATTCAGCAGGCCGAAGTTCATCTCATCCGTCTCCATGTCCCGCGCCTCGTAGACTTGGAAGCCCATTTCCGCGAAGATGGCGTATATCTGGCGCAGGGTGCGGGTGGTGATGTGGAGATGGCCCGGCCCGACGGGCCGGCCCGGCAGGGTGACATCCAGCGCGCCGGCCTCCAGTTCCCGCGCCAGTTGGTCCTGGCGGACCCCTTCGGCGCGGGCGTTGTAGGCGGCCTCCAGACGCCGCTTGATCTCGTTGGCGCGCTGCCCGACGACGGGCCGCTCCTCCGGCGGCAAACTCCCCACAGAGCGCATGATGGCCGTCAGCGCGCCCTTCCGGCCCAGATAGGCGTGGTACCACCGGTCCAGGTCCTCCAGCGTCCGGGCCTGCTCCAGGGCCTGGAGGGCTTCCGTCTCCAATTGCGCCAGTTGTTCCAGCATGGAGCCTCCTTTTCGCGGATCGCGTATCGCGTATCGCTAATCGCTAATCGTCCGTCGTCTGTCGTCCGTCGTCTGTGGTCTGTCGTCTGTGGTCTGTCGTCTATCGTCCGTCGTCTAAACACAAACGCCCTCGCCCCGCTGGGGACGAGAGCGCTGGACTCCCGCGGTACCACCCCTCTTGGTTCTGAGCGAACCCCCTCGTTGCACCGACAGCGCGCTGCGGCGCAATCGGCTGCCCCGATAACGCAGGGCCTGCGGAGCGGACTACTTGCCGGATGGCGGCATCCGGTTTCACCCGTCGGCTCGGGAGCGAACTTCGGCGGGCTTCCTCCGGGCGGGGCTCTCAGTCGGGCCCGTGCCTGGCGCCGGCCCCGCCTCCCTGTCGGGCTCCCTCCGCCTACTCCTCTCCGTCGTCGCCTTTGGCGGGTCAGTTGTCGGAACGCGGCATCACTGTTGGCCCGATTATGCCCCAGAATGCCGGATTTGTCAAGGGGGCGCAGAGCACAGGGTGTGTCCCAATTTCGTCGGGCTTAGCCTTTGTAGGACAATTGCGAGCAGTTGTCCTACAATGAATCGTTTGCAGATAATGTAGCGTAGGCTTTAGCCTGCGAATACAGGCCTGGCGGCCTGCGCTACAGGGGCATGCCTTCGCCGCGTCTTTGATAGCGCTTGCCCGAGGGCTCCCTGGTAGGTAGTTACGCGATTTGACAAATTGGCCAGAGGTTTTATAATCAAGGATGTTATCGTTTCCCCCAATCTCTCAAGGAAAGGAGAACCCCCATGGCCGAGGCAGGATACGGAGAGGTCACTCAGGATGATAAACTTTGGGCCCTTCTCTCATGGCTCATCTGGCCCATCGCCCTGGTCGCTCTTCTGATGGAAGATAAGAAATCCCGCCCCTTCATCCGCTACAATGCCGTCCAGTCCCTGGCGCTGACCGTAGTCGGCTGGGTGCTGAGCGCTGTTCTCAGTTTCATCATTATTGGTTGCGTGATCGGCGTCGCCTGGCTGGTCTACGTCATCATCCTGGCCATCCAGTCCTACCAGGGCAAGTGGGTCACCATCCCCTTCCTGACCGACTTCTGCAAGAAGCAGGGCTGGATTTAGACCAGACTTTCAAGCAACTGAAGGTGCCAGGCACTCCGGAAGTGCCTGGCACCTGATAGAATCATGCGCGCCTCCTGGCTGACCCGTTTCCTGTTCCCCGTCGGCGTGCTGGCGGCGATGACGCTTTTTGTCGCCCGCCTGCCGCCCATTCCCCTGGAACAGATATTCCCGACGGTCACCCCTTCGCCGACCGCCACCCTCCCGCCCACCCCTACGCCATCCCCCACCCCCACCCCTACACCGACGCCGACACCGACGCCCACGCCAACGCCGACCCCCACGCCCACCCCGACCCCTACCCCGACCCCCGGCCCCCTGCCGGATTTCGCGGAGGTCCCCATTCTGATGTATCACTATGTGGAGGACCTGCCGCCCAACGCGGACCGCATCCGGCGGGACCTGACCGTCCGCCCCGAAATGTTTGAGGCCCAGTTGCAGTACCTGGCTGAGGCCGGATACCACACCGTCACCCTGACCGACCTGTACCTCTACCTGACGGAGGGGCGCCCCCTGCCGGAGAAACCCGTCATCCTGACCTTTGACGACGGCTACCGGGACGCCTATACGGTCGTCTTCCCCCTGTTGCAGAAATACGGGTTCGTGGGGACGTTCTTCGTCCTGGCGACCCCCGCCCACTACGGGAGCCCGCTGTATCTGGACTGGGGGATGATGAAGGAGATGGCGGACGCCGGGATGGAGATTCAGGGGCACGGACGGGACCACGTGGACCTACGCGGGAGGTCCTACGAGTTTCTGGTCTACCAGATTCTGGGGATCAAGGAGGCCGTGGAGTACCACACTGGCCACCCGGTGCGGTTCTTCTGCTATCCATCCGGTCAGTACGATGCCAGCGTGATTGCGGTCGTCCGCTCCGCCGGGTACTGGGGTGCGGTGACGACGGAGTACGGCCGCATCCACACGCGCGAGGGCCTCTACACCCTCCACCGCATCCGCATTCGCGGCTCCGATACCCTGGAGACCTTCATCGCCAAACTGGAAGGGCGGTGATTCAGGGGTCAGGGGTTGGCCGTCAGGGGTTAGCGGTCAGGAGTCAGCGATCAGCGATACGCGATTTGCGATTCGCGATAAGCGATTCGCGATAAGCGATTCGCGATAAGCGATTCGCGATACGCGATACGCGATTCGCGATACGCGATCAGTAGTTCGTCGTCTGGTCTATCAGCCCCTTCTCCCGGGCCTGATGGTCGCACAGGCGGTAGGTGACGGCCGCCAGAAGCCCGAAGAGAACCGACAGCCCCGCCAGGATGCCCAGCAGTTGGCCGTTGCTGAAGCCGGAGAGGGTGGGAAAGCCACGCGCCAGGTCCCCCAGCAGGGAACGGCGGAGCAGTTCCAGCCAGTAGGTGATGGGCATGGCGAATCCCAGCGGCCGCAGCCAGGGCGGAAGGACCTCCAGCGGGAAGATGGCCCCGCTGAGCAGGTAGAGCGCCCCCGCCACCGCCTCGCCGATGAGGAAAAAGTGGTGGGCAATCATCAAACTGATGCTGGCCAGCACCAGCCCCATCAGCGCCAGCATCACCACTCCCAGCATCAGCGACAGCAGAAAGAGGGGCCAGTCCACCCGCGCCGGGTGGAACGGCACATGCAGGAAGAGCACCCCCGCCGCCAGAGTGATGAAGACGGCGAAGGAGCCGGTCAGAAAGCGGGCCACCCCCCGTCCCAGCCAGTAGGCCGGGAGGCGAATCGGGGCGACGTAGATGTACTTCAGCGTCCGGTAGTGCTCCCGGTCGTCTATCACCGCCCAGGAGACCCCCGTCATCACCGCGCCGACGTAGATGTAGAAGGCGTTCCCCAGGTAAATGTACGGGAAGATGGGGTTCTCAAACTGGCCGTTGGTGATGACGCCGTACATCACCACCAGAATGGCCGCCGAGGCCAGCGGCTTCAGCATGGAGTAGATGGCGAACAGGATGGGGTCGGTCCAGTTGGACTCAATCTGCCACCCCAGCCACGTCGCGATGCGGAACGACCGCCAGGCCGAGGACAGGGTTTTCGGTAGACTGGTAGATTGGTAAATTGGGGTGCTCATCTCCGGCTCTCCAACAGTCGCCCCTCCCGGATGGCCATCCGCTCCATGTACCCCAGCAGCCAGCGCGCGGCGACCAGGAAGAGGACGCACAGGACCGCCAGGACGGCGACCTCCACAGGAACGGTCAGGAATCCCAGCGCGGCGCCCGACGGGAAGAGCAGTTGCCGCATCGCGTCCAGCCCCAGCGTCAGCGGGATGATGGAGGCCGCCACCGCGACCCAGAAGCCCAGGTTCTTGACCGGGAAGTAGAAGCCGGAGAGGAGGTAGATGGGCTCCTGGGCCAGGTTCGCCAGATGCCACGCCTCCCGTCCCCAGAGCAGGAAAAGGGACGCGCTCATCATCCCCAGCCCGTAGAGGGCTGCCAGGGTAAGTAGGAAGACCGCCGCCAGTGCGGGCAAACTTCCCACCGCGTACTGGACGTGGAAAAGGAGGCTGCCGACCAGCAGGATGGCCGCCGCGCGCAGCGCCGTCGCCACGATGCCCCCCACGGCCATCCCCAGGAGAATGGCCATCATGGAGTTGGGGGCCATGATGTAGAGGGCCAAGTTCCCCGACTCCTTCTCCCAGTAGAGTTGGCTGGACATGCTCCAGAGGACGTTGAGCCAGAAGGCGGTCATCGCCCCGCCGACGACGACGAAGCCCACGTACTCCTCCGGCGCCCCGATGGCCCGGTAGACGAAGACGTAGGCGGAGACGGCCAGGATGGAGAGGAAAACGTCAAAGAAAAGCCACGACCGCTCCCGCTGCTGGCCAATGACTCGGGGGTAGGCGCGGGCGACCACGGTCTTCAGGAAGAGGCGCCAGCCGCTGGCTTTGGGGACGGGCGCAAAGAAAGGGCGTGCCTCACTGCTCATCGCTGCCCTCCTCCTCGGCCAGCGGGCGGCCCACCAGTTCCACGAACACGTCCTCCAGCGTCGGCTCCCGCTTGGTCAGGTGGCGGACCTGCACCGCGCGCTCGGTCAGGACGTGGATGACGCCGGGCAGGGCGGAGTCGGCGGCCAGGATCAGACTCAGCCGCGCGCCGTCGTCATCGGTCAGCACCGCCTTGCGGACACCGGGGAGCGCTTCCAGCATGGCAGAGGTCAGGCCGTTGGGGGCGGTGATTTCTATGTCAAAGAGGGCGTCCCGCTGGAGGTGGCGCTTCAGTGCCTCGGGCGAGTCGCAGGCCAGCACCCGCCCCTGGCTGATGATGGCCACCCGGTCGCAGAGTTCGTCCGCCTCCACCATGTAGTGGGTGGTCAGGAGGACCGTCCGGTCGGGATGGGCGTCCAGCCATTCCCGGATGAACCGCCGGACATCCCGGGCCGCGTTGACGTCCAGCCCCAGCGTCGGCTCGTCCAGGAAGAGAATCTCCGGGTCGGTGAGGAACCCCCGGACGATGTTCATCTTCTGCCGCAGGCCGGTGGAGAGGTCGGAGGATTTGGTGTGGATGCGGTCGGCCAGGCCGATGCGGCGCAGCAGTTCCTCAATACGGCGGTTCGCCTCCCGCGAGGGGAGGCCGTAGAACTGGGCGAACATCCAGAGGTTCTCCCGCACGGTGAGCAGGCCGTAGCCGGAGGCCTCGCCGCCGGAGACCATGTTGATGCGGGGGCGGATTTTCTGGGGCTCCCGCACCACGTCAAACCCGGCGACCCGGGCCCAGCCGGTGGTGGGGGCCAGCAGAGTGGTCAGAATCTTGATCAGCGTCGTCTTTCCGGCGCCGTTGGGGCCCAGCAGGCCGAAGAGTTCGCCGCGCGGAATCTGCAGGTTCACATCCCGCAGGGCGACCACTTCTTTGCGGATGCGCCGCTCCCGCCGGTTGCGGATGGTGTAGATGCGTCCCAGGTTGTGCGTTTCAATCGCCAGGTCTGCAGACATCGGACTCCTCAACAGGGCCTCCGGTCGTCATTGCTGACCGGAGGCGAATCGGAGTCCTATTGTACCGCTTTCCGGGGATTCACGCCAGTTACCCTATCCGGGTATCCGAGAAACTGTGAGCGTATCACGCCGGGGACATACAGGTGGTGTATTTTCAGTTTCACCCTGCCGCTGGCTCCGGCGGCATAGACGAACGGCCGTGCCAGCAGGATGCAGAAGGGCCAGGCACGGAGTGCCTGGCCCTTCTGTTACGCCCGCCGTCGCAGGGCCAGGTAGATACCCAGGACGATGGCGAACCCTTCCAGCCCGAACAGGAGTCCCAGCAGGCGGTCTGACCCGCCCCCGGTCCGGGCAGCGACGGCCGGCAACGGAGTCCAGGTCGGGAACGGGGTCCGGGTGGCGGCCCGGTAGAGGGTCGGCGTCGGCGGGGGCGGGGAGGCGACCGCGCCGGGGGTCGGGGAGGGGGAGGCCGGGGCGGACTCCGTCGGCAGCGGCGTCGGCGACGGGGATGGGGACGGCATGGGGGACGGGGCGACGGTGGGCTCCGGCGTCGGCGTGTCGGTGGGGGCGGGCGGGGCAGGGGTCGTGCCCGGCAGGACCAGGATGATGCTGTCGGCGGAGCCCGCGGTCCGCCCGGCCCCGTCCCGGAACTGCACGTACACCCAGTGCTCCCCCGGCTCGGCGGAGAGGGTCCACGGCAGCAGAGGCTCCCACGACTGCCAGGACGCCCCGCTGAAATCCGGCGTGTTGCTCAGGCGGACCTCCACCGCGCGGCCCATATACGCGCTCCCTTCCCCCTGGGGGTACGCATCCTCATTGGTCAGCCGGATGGCCACCTGGGGGGACTCCGCCGTAGGGGCGCCGTCGTTGATGAAGACGGGGAGGACGTTGGGCCGCGCCCCGAAATCCAGGACGTAGTAGACCTGCCCTTCGCTGTCGGTCGCCACGCCGATGCCGATTTCCCGGTAGCGGCTGCTGAGGATGTTCTCCCGATGGGGCGGGTCGCCCAGAAACCAGTCCAGCGCGTCCTGGACGCTCCCGTACCCGGTCCAGAAATTCTCCCCGACGACCGCGCCGTTCCCCCACGCGGCGTAGCCTGCCTCCGCGATGCGCTGCCGGGGAGTGGAGCCGTCGGAGCCGGTGTGGGAGGCCAGGCGGTGAGCCGCCAGGTCGCTGGCGTGCCGCTGGGCCGCGGCGGCCAGCAGGTCGGACCAGCCGTAGGGAGGGAGGCCGTTATCCAGCCGGGCCTGGTTGACCCGCGCGTAGAACTCCAGGGCCGGATTCTCCTCCTGGGCGCCCGCGCGCCCGACGACCAGACCCAGCCCACAGAGCACCATCAGTATCCAGACAATTCGCTTCGGAGCAGACATCGGCAGCATAGAGATATTGTAGCACAGGCCTGCCGTTCCCACAATCGGACCACCGACCACAGACCACGGACCACGGACAGGCTGACAGCCTGCGCTACTCTTGGTCGTCTGTCGTCTGTCGTCCGTCGTCTCCATTTGACAAATTCTCCCTTTAGTGGCATAGTAGCACTGGAGGTGGAATATGATCACCGTTGAGCCAGTCCAGAGCCGTCGCGACCTGGAGGCCTTCGTCCGCTTCCCCTGGCGGGTCTACCGGGGAGACCGCAACTGGGTGCCGCCCCTGATCTCCGACCAGATGAAGAGTCTGGACACCGAGCGCGGTTCCTTTTTCCGCCATGCCGATGTCCTGCGCCTGCTGGCCCGGGAGGGGCGGGAGGTGGTGGGGACCATTGTGGCCTTCGTGGACCACCGCGCCAACGAGTACCGGGGCGAAGCGGTGGGGGGCTTCGGCTTCTTTGAGGTGGTGGAGGACTACTCTGTGGCCGCCGCACTGCTGGATGCCGCGCGGGATTGGCTCCGGGAGCGGGGCGCCACGGTGATGCGCGGCCCGATGAACTTCACCCAGTCCGACCATGGGGGCGTCCTCATCGCCGGCGCCGACTGCCCCCCGGTGATGCTCCAATCCCATACCCCGCCGTACTACGCCCGCTTCCTGGAACAGTACGGCCTGGAGAAACACGCCGACTTCTACGCCTACCGGATTTTCCGCCACCAAATCGGCGAAAACCTGGAGAACGTCCCTCCGGAGATTCTCCACGTGGCCGAGGCCGCCCGGCGGGTCAGCAAGGTCACCCTGCGCTCCATTCGTCTGGACGACTGGGACCGGGAGGTGCGGGTGGTCTGGTATCTGTTCAACGAAACCCTGAAGCACTTTCCGGATTACGTCCCGATGTCGGAAGAGGACTTCATCGCGATGGCCAACCCCTTGCGCTCGCTGATAGACCCGAAGATGGCGATTATCGCCGAAATTGGGGGAGAACCGGTGGGGTTCGGGGTGGCCATTCCGGACATCAACCGGGTCCTCATCCACCTGAACGGACGCCTGTTTCCGTTCAACTGGCTTCGGGTGCGCCGGTTGATCCGTCAGATTGATGTGGCTTCATTCAAGTTGATGGGAGTTCTGGACCAATATCGGATGCGGGGCATAGACGCGCTGCTCTACCTGGAGGTGATTCGGGGCTTTATGGAGCGGGGTTACGCCTGGCTGGACGGCTCCGTCACGGGCGAGTACAACCTGATGATGAACCTGGTCGCGCAACGGTGGGGGGCGGAACGGTATAAGCACTTCCGGGTGTATCAACAATCCCTGTAAAGCGCACTCATCTCACATCAGGAGGTCCCGATGCCCAGGATTACCTTTGAGGAATTCCGCCGCATCGTGGCGGAAGAACTGGACGTGGATGAGTCCAAAGTGTCGCCGGAGGCGTCCTTCGTGGAGGACCTGATGGCGGACTCCATCCAGTTGGTGGAGATGATGCTCAGTCTGGAGGAGAGGGGAATCCTCATCCCGATAGAGACGGCCTGGCAGGTCCGCACCGTCGGAGATGCCTACCGCCTTTACGCCGAAGCCCTGGAAGCCAGACGCTCTTAAACCATCTTGCATCTTGCAATCTTGAGTCTCCTGCAAAAAGGTCATTTCACCGCCGAGACGCAGAGTACGCAGAGATTATACTGATGTAGAACTCTGCGCTCTCGGCGTCTCTGCGGTGAGTTTTTGCAGTGAAGTCAATCTTGCAATCTTGCATCTTGCAATCTTGCTCTCATGCCCCTTTTGATTGATGGCCACAACCTGATCGGCAAAATTCCGGGGCTCAGCCTGGCGGATCCGGATGACGAAGTGGAACTGGTGCGCCGATTGCAGCGGTACTGCCGACATCACCGGCGTCGGGCGGTCGTCGTCTTTGATGCGGGCGTGCTGGGTGGGCGCTCGGAGGCCCTGAGTACGCCCGAGGTGGAAGTGGTCTTCGCTCCGGCAGGCCGCCGCGCCGACGACGTCATCCGGGAGCGCCTGCGGAAGATTCGCGACCCCGCAGGCTGGATGGTCATCTCCTCGGACCGCGAAATCCAGCGCGTGGCCCGGCAGGCTGGTGCGCGGGTCGTCTCCGCGGAGGAGTTCGTCGCCGAAATGCAGGCGCCACCTTTTGCTCCGCATGAAAAACGGGCTCCGCGTATGTCCGAAGACGAGATTCAGGAATGGCTGGACCTTTTTCAAAAACCACGAAGGGATACAAAGGGTTCTCTCTGATCCTTCGTGGCAGCAGGCATGCCCCCTGTAGCGCAGGCCGCCAGGCCTGCATGCAGGCTTCCAGCCTGCGCTACGTTGTCCATAAACCGACCGGGTAGGTGGTGACAAAAAGGTTCTTTATCGCAGAGATCGTAGGGTACGCAGAGAAATAGAGAAAACCATTGCGCCCTTTGCGTTCTCTGCGGTTCGTTTTAGCAGTGGATTCACCCATTACAGCGAGAAGGGGGTATTATGGCTTCAAATCTCCTGCACAACGGCGACTTTGAGCGCGGATGGGAGGGCAACCACCACCGGTGCGTCGTCTACCCGGTAGGGGGCACGCCCTACGAGCGGGAGGCGGGGGAAATCGCCTGCCCCGAAGGCTGGATGGCCTGGTACCGGCACGGCCTGCCCGTGGAGCACGACCCCCAGAACGGGGTGGGCTGGTCGGCACCGGAGGTCCGGCCCTGCGGCCTGACCCCGGACCCCCGCCGGGTTCACGCTGGAAACTGGGGCTGTCTGGTCTTCACCTTCTCCCGCATCCACGACGCGGGGCTCTTCCAGCAGGTGACGGTGCCCGCCGGCACCCGTCTGCGCCTCTCCGCATGGGCCCACGCCTGGAGCAACGCCTGGGGCTCTCCCCACGAGAGCGACCCCCGCTGGAGCGAGGGGAGCCACGTGGGATATAACGCGTTCTTTGCGGAGGAAGGGACGGCGGGCCTGGACGACGCCGACCGGAACTTTACCTTCTGGCTGGGGATTGACCCCACGGGCGGCACCAACCCCTACGCGCCCACGGTGGTCTGGGGAAAGGGGGCCCACACCTACAACGCCTACCACCAGGTCCCCCCTGTGGAGGTGACCGCGCAGGCCGATAAAGTGACCGTCTTCCTGCGCTCCCGCACCCTCTGGCCCTTCAAGCACAACGACGCCTACTGGGACGATGTGGTGCTGGAGGCGGTCAGCCCGATGCCCCAGGTGCAGTTGACAGCCGAACCGGCCTCCCCGGAGGTCGGGCAGACCGTCCGGGTGACGGCCCAGTCCGACCAGACGCTGACGGGGCCGTCGCTGCGGGTTGTCGGCCCCGATGGGGCACTCCTGACCGTCACGCCTGGCGGGGCGAACGTGAGTCCTCCCTACCTCTGGGACTTCATCCCCCAGAAAGCCGGAGCGCATGGGGTATCTCTGCTGGTAGAGGGCGTCGCCACCCCGCTGGCCCAGATGACCCTCACCGTCCGCTCCAAAGTGTGGGGATTGCCCCGGGAGCAGTACGACCGGACCTACGTCCTGCTCCCACCCGACGCGGGTCCGGAGTGGGTGCGGGCCATTCTGGAGAGTGGGGCGTGGGAGCGGCGCCGCTGGACCATCGGCGGCAGCGCCGACGACGCGGGCATCGGGGCCCTGCTGAGCAAAACCGTCATCGCCATCAATCCGCAGAAGTGGCCGGGCGACCTGGAGGCCTTCTTCCGGCAGTACTACCCCGGCACCCGCTACGTCCCACTGGTCGCTGCGACGCCGGAGGAACTGCGGCGGAAACTGGAGCAGATGTAGGGTTGGAGGGCGCTGGGCGGCGGCGAAGCCGCCGCCCAGCGCATCCCGGAATCACAGGGGGTATCCGCGGGGAGGCAGAAGACCGGCCAGCCAGACCGGGAGGCCGTCCCGGTTCTCCAGGGTGACCTCCAGCGCCCAGGCATCGGGGAATCGCTCCAGGGCTTCGGCGACCAGTTCGGGCCGGACGACTACCAGGGCCAGAAAGAAGCGCCCTTCCCGAAGGACGTCCATCCCGACGGCCCATCCGTCCCCTGCCATTTCCAGCGGCCCCAGTTCGTCCACCACCAGCAGATCGCACGGAGTGCTGTGGGCGAGGACTTCCGCCCCCCATGCCAGCGCGCCGGGGTCAAAGACGTACCGGCCCACGGGCACGCCGCCGGGGCCGGTGGCCGTCAGCGACCGACGGTCGCCGGTCCGAACGTCCACCACCACCCGGCGGTCGTCATCCTCCCGCAGCGTCAGCAGGCCGGCGCAGGAGTAGTGGGCCTCCTTTGCCAGTGCGACGGTGCGGAGGCAGAGGGTAGTCTTCCCCACCCCCCGGGGGCCGGTGATCAGCACAGTCAGTGGGTTCATCGGAGAGTAACGTGGCGCAGGCTGTCAGCCTGCATGCAGGCCTGGCGGCCTGCGCTACCCGGGCATGCCCTTGCTGGTGTCTTTTGTGACGCTTGCCCAGAGCCCCCTGGTAAGCAGTTCCTGTTGGAGAACAAACGAAGTGCCAGGCCCCGGGGATGCCTGGCACTTCGTTTTCTGGTGGAGATGGCGGGATTTGAACCCGCGTCCGGAGAACTGGGTCAGGGACATCTACGAGCGTAGTCGGCGCTTGGATTCTCGTCCGGTCCGTCGCGGCCGACCGCGCGGTGCCGGACATAGCCGATGATGCTTAGGCGACCGTATCGGCGTCGGGCCGCCGCACACCGACTTTGTCACGCCCGGTCCTCAACCCGCCGGTGAGGGGGTGAGGCGGACGGGGCCGCGCGCTGTGGCGGCCCGGTTTTCCCTACCGCTTACGCGGCGACGGGAACTGCAGCCCAAGTGTTGGCATTCTTGATTTGCTCCGTTGTTCACGGGGTCAGAGCGCCCCGGCTCGCCGTCCGTGACCGGCCTTCCCCGTCGAGACCGTTCATCCCCATGACGGCAGGGGCCAAAGGCCCCAGTACCCCCGGCAGGACTTGAACCTGCAGCCTTTTGGTCCGCAACCAAATGCTCTGTCCATTTGAGCTACGGGGGCCCAGGCGGGGAGGCAGGGATTCGAACCCTGGGTGGAGTTTTACCCCCACAACCGCTTAGCAGGCGGCCCCGATCGACCACTCCGGCACCTCCCCGCGCGTTTGTGATTTATCCTGTCCAGCGCAGGATAAATCCGCAGGATAAATCCGCAGGATAAATCCTGCGCTACAGGCGTTCAGCGGAGTTTGTGTAGCACAGGATTTATCCTGTCCGGCGCAGGATAAATCCGCAGGATAAATCCGCAGGATAAATCCTACGCTACAGGCGCTCAGCGGAGTTTGTGTAGCACAGGATTTATCCTGTCCGGCGCAGGATAAATCCGCAGGATAAATCCGCAGGATAAATCCTGCGCTACGGGCGCTCAGCGGAGTTTGTGTAGCATAGGATTTATCCTGTCCGGCGCAGGATAAATCCGCAGGATAAATCCGCAGGATAAATCCGCAGGATAAATCCGCAGGATAAATCCTACGCTACAGGCGTTCAGCGGAGTTTATGTAGCACAGGATTTATCCTGTCCGGCGCGGGATAAATCCAGCGGAGGGAGAGGGATTTGAACCCCCGGTGACCTTACGGTCACAGCGGTTTTCAAGACCGCCGCCATCGTCCACTCGGCCATCCCTCCGGACACGCGGAGGGGACGCTCCCTGCCGCATAGTTATTGTACCACACCCTTTCTGTCCTGTCAACAAAGGGTGGGGACAACCCAGGGCTTATCAGCGCTCTAATCTTGTCCGTTTGTAGTCAGGCACGAAGCGCCAGCGGAGTGCCGTTTTGGGCCTCTTCAACGCCACTCCGCTGCGCTTCGTGGCTACTACGAGCATTTTCATCAGAGCATTGATAAGCCTTGGGCACTACCGAATGGCGTGCAACAGGAGCACTCCCACCCGCGCCGCGTCCTCGGGGTCGGGGGCATGCTCCAGGAGGACGGCCACCGCGTAGCGGGGAGCCCCGGCCGGGGCGACGCCCAGAAACCAGGCGTGGGGCGGGCGGTTCTCCCCGGCCACCGCCGTCCCCAGGTGACCGACGACGTCCGCCGAGAAGGGCTCCCAGGCCGAGAGCAGGGCCCGCGCCCCGTCGGCGGGCAACACCTCCCGGGGACTGCCGGAGACCTCCGGCGCCCGCCAGGTCCCATCCGGCCCCTGGACTCCCAGCACCTGGCGCGGCACGGGCATCACCCCGTCGTTGGCCAGGGTCGCGGCCACCAGCGCCATCCGCAGCGGCGAGACGGTGAGGCTCCCCTGCCCGATGGCCTCCCTCACCGCGTCGTCAGAGACCCAGGCCACCATCGGCGGAGGGGTGGGGGGCACCGGGGGCCTACCGGCCGTGACCGGCGGGGCGGCCCCCGACGTCGGGCGCTCCATTTCGGGAACGGTCTCCGACGGCAACCCCTCCATCAGCCCCCAGCGGAGGAATCCCTCCCGCAACCGGGCCGCCCCCAACTGCCGGCCCAGCGCGGCGAAGGGGCCCGGACAGGCCGCCCGCAGCGCGCCGATCATCCACTCCTCCGGCTTCACCTCCCCCCGGCACCCCACCGCCACTCCGTTCACCGAGAGCGTCGCCGTCAGGTCGGGGGCGGGGGTGTAGAGGGTGGTCAGGCCGTGCCGGAGCGCCTCCGCCATGACGACCGTCTCCAGAGCCGCACCGGGCTGGACCCCCTGGACCGCCCGGTTGAGCAGGGGGCCATTGGGGTCCTCCCGCAATTTCTCCCATTCCTCCTCCAGACGGTTGGGGTCAAAGGTCGGCGAGGAGGCCATGGCCAGCACCTCCCCGCTGGAGGCATCCAGCAACACGACCGCCCCCGTCCGCCCGTCCAGGGACCGCTGGGCCAGCCGCTGGAGCATTCCGTCCAGGGTGAGTTGGACGTCCCGGCCCCGCGGGGGGCGGTGGAGGAGGTTGTCCCAGGCGGTCTCCCAGACGGAGCGGCCCGCTTCCCCGCGCAGGACCCGGTCAAAGGCGGCCTCTATCCCCCCGGTCCCGTGCCGCAGGCTGGCGTAGCCCACGACGGGCGCGGCTGCCGGTTCCGGATAGGTGCGGGTGACCCGGCCGTCCGGGCCCACCGTCACGTCGGCCAGGGGGGCGCCGTTGCGGTCCAGAATCCGGCCCCGGACGACGCGCTGCTCGTACTCCACCCGGCGAGGGTTGTCTTCCCGCGCCACCAGCCAGTCGGCGCGGAGCACGGACCAGTAGCCACAGGCCAGGGCCAGGACGCCCAGCCCCAGCCCCAGCCCCAGAACCACCGCGCGGACGGACCGGACCCACTCCCGGTCCCGCGAGGCGGGGGAGGCCCCGGCGGAGACGACCAGCAGGAGGCCGACGGCGATGAACGTCGCCAGCAGGGAGGAGCCGCCGTAGGAGAGAAAGGGGAGGGTCACCCCGGCGATGGGCACCAGTTTGGCGTTGGCGGCCATGATGATCCAGGCCTGAATCCCCCAGCCAGCGGTCAGCCCGGCCGCCAGGAGTCGTTCAAAGGGACGGGGGGCGCGCAGGGCGGCCCGGAACCCCCGGGCCAGCAGGACCCCGTAGAGGGCAATGAGGGCAAGAGCCCCCATCAGGCCGAACTCCTCCGCGACGGCGGCGAAGACGAAGTCGGTGTGGACGGCGGGGATGTAGGTGGGACGGCCCAGGCCCAGCCCCTGCCCGAAAATCCCCCCGGCGCCGAAGGCCAACAGACTCTGGACGACCTGGAAGGCCCGGTCGGCGGCGTCCGGCCAGGGGGAGAGCCATATCTGAATGCGCAGCGCCACCCGGGCCGAACCCTGGTATCCGATGACCCCCGCCAGCAGAAAGAGCAACAATCCCCCCACCAGGTACCCCCACTGGCCTGTCGCCAGGTAGAGCATGGACAGGAAGGTCAGGAAGAGGAGCATGGCGGCGCCCAGGTCCTGCTGCGCGGCCAGGAGGAGGAGCGTCAGGCCGAACATGGCCAGGAGGGGGCCGACGTAGGCCAGGGGAGGGAGGGTCAGGCGGCCGATGCGGTGCCCCGTCACCTTCAACAGTTCCCGCCGCTCGGCCAGGTAGGAGGCCAGGAAGACGACCAGGAGGAGTTTGAGGGGCTCCGAGGGCTGGAAGTAGGCGCCGCCCACGCCCAGCCAGAGGCGGGGACCGGCGCCGCCCGGGTTGACGCCCAGGACGAGGGTGGCGGCCAGGAGGAGCAACCCGGCGGAGAGCCAGGTGTAGCGGTAGCGCCGCAGCCAGCGGAGGGGCACAGCGTCCCGCGCCCCGACCTGGACGACGGCGATCATCGCCAGCGTGGAGAGGAGGAGCCAGGTGGCCTGGCGGGGGAGGAAGTTCGGCGCCAGACGGCCCACCATCAGCAGCCCCCAGCCGGTCAGGAAGGCGACGGTGGGGAGGATGAGGGGGTCGCGGTGCGGCAACCGGCGGGAGAGGGTGACGTGGGCGGCGGCGAAGGATAGGGCAAAGGAGAGGATCAGGGCCACGGCCCGCGCCGGGCCGAAGGCCGGCACGGTCAAACTCAGAGTCGCCGTGCCGACCCCGACGAATAGGAAGGCCAGCAGGAGCAACTGTCGCTCCCGCCGGACGACGAAGGGCGGGTAGGGTTCGGTCGGGCCCAGCATGGGAGAATCAGAGAATCAGGAATCAGAGAATCAGAGAATCAAAGAATCGGAGAGTCAAAGCGTCGGCGCGAGGAGATTATAGCATCTTTGGGGCGGGAGGCAACCGAAGGCCTCCGAAGGGGGCTTTGCATCTGCGCCAGGGGCTTTTTGCCTCTGGCGCAGGGAATTATGGCACAGGGTTCATCCCGTGCCCCCTATGACAGAAGCCCGCCGACCAGCGCGTTGAATGCTCTCAGCCAGGCGTCCCGTTCCCGGCCCCACGGCTCATCCCGAAACCGGTAGTCGTTCTTGCGGATGAATTCGTCCAGTTCCGCCAGCCGCCGCTGCCCGATGGCCCGCTGAGCCTCCACCAGGGCGGCGTACACCGCACTGTCCTGCACCCGGGTCAGCGCCTGGCGAAAGTGAGGAAGGCACAGACCCTCGGAGGCCTGATACGCGGCCAGCAAGCCGTCTTCCCCCAACAGGCGCTCCAGCAGGATGTCCAGATAGAGGTCCTCCATTGCACGGGCATAAGCGCATGCCGGGCACTCTCCCCGCGGGGTCAATCGGGCCAGGAGGCCCGCCGCCAGGTCAGCGGCGCGGGCCCGGCGGGCCTTCGGCGCCGGGAGCCGGGCGGTCTCGGTCGCCCGTTGAACCTCTCCCCAGACGTCGCGGGCGATGAGGGCCAGCCCCAGCGACGCCCCGGGCCGGGAGACCAGCATCCGGGTATGCTCCCGACAGAAGCCCAGTGCGCGGCGAATCTCCCCGCGCAGACCGGGGTCGTTCACGTTCTCCCAGAGGAGGTTATCCAGATACCGCCCGGTATCCCTCTCCACCAGGCGGCAGACCGGACAGCCGGGCTGGTTCAGCGCTTCCCGCAGGTCATGGAATGCACGGGTGTTTTCGGTCATGCCCGCCCTCCCAGGCGGTGGAGGATTCGGCGCCAGACGGGCAGTTCTGCCCGCGCGGGAATGGGGGATTCCCGCCCCGGAGAGGCGACGGGTGGGTCCTCCCGGCGGTCCTGCGCCGCTTCCAGCGCCGCCACGCGCTGCCGCAGGGCGTCCCGTTCGGCGCGCAGGCTCTCCGCCAGCCGCCGCAAACCTGTCACCTCGGCCCGCAGGGCCCCGTCGGCGAGACTGGCCGTCTGATAGGCCTTGAGGAAATCCCACAGGCGCCGCTTCATCACCGCGTAGCGCATCTCCATCTCCCGCATCCGGCGGAGGAGGACCTCCAACTCGTCCCGTGCCGGGGCGTCGTCCCGCTCCATCAGGTGACGGGCTTTCTCCTCCTCCAGCGCTCCGATGCCCAGGGCCAGCAGCGCCACGAACGCCTCGCCCCGGGGCCAGTTCTGTTCCCGGGCCACCGCCTCAATCTGCTCCACCAGTTCCGGGGTCAGGTCCACGGTCACCCGCACCAGGCCACCGGGGAAGTACTCGGCCTCAAAATCCGCCGCCGGGATGCGGGCGTCCACCTCGTCCATAAAACTTTTCCGGTCGGTCACAGGCATTTCTCCCTACCATTACCACAAAGGGCTCACAAAGGGCACAAAGGGCAATAAAATCCTTTGTGCCCTTTTTGGAGCCTTCGTGTCCTTCGTGGTTTTTACAGAACGGCTCTCCGGTAGGTAGTTACCTACCATAATCAAAAAGCCTCTACCCGGAGAGGGTAGAGGCTATCAGCCGGGAATCCGGCGGTTACGGACAGGCGAGCCTCATCGCCTGAGGTGTCCTTCGTGGTTGAAACCTTACTCCCGCTCCTGCTCCCGCTCCCGTTTGGCGGCCTCTATGATAGGCTGCGCCAGGTGGGGCGGGACTTCCTCGTAGTGGTCAAACTCCATCCAGAACAGCCCCCGCCCCTGGGTCATGCTGCGCAGTTCGGTGGCGTACCGCTGCATCTCCGCCAGCGGGACCAGAGCGGTGATGATGCTCTTTCCTCCCTGCTGCTCCATCCCCAACACGCGGGCCCGCTTGGTGTTCAGGTGGCCCATCACGTCGCCCGTGAACTCCTCCGGGACAGTGATGACCGCCTTGTAGATGGGCTCCAGGAGCACCGGCCCGGCACCCAGCATCACCTTCTTGAACGCCTCCCGCCCGGCAATCTGGAAGGCGATGTCTTTGGAGTCCACCGGGTGCTCCTTCCCGTCGTAGACCACCGCCTTCACGTCCACGACGGGGTATCCGGCGAGGACGCCGCTCTCCAGCACCTGCTTGATGCCCTTCTCAATGGACGGCTGGAAGGAAGAGGAGATGGCGCCGCCGAAGACCTCCCATCCGTACTCAAAGCCGGTCCCGCGCGGCAGCGGCTCCAGGCGCATGTGGACCTCGGCGAACTGCCCCGCGCCGCCCGTCTGCTTCTTGTGCCGGTAGTAGTCGGAGTGGACGCGGGTAATGGTCTCCCGGTAGGGGACTTTGGGGGTAGAGGTCTCCACGCCGACGCCGAAGCGGTTCTCCATCCGCCGGACGGCAATCTCCACGTGCGCCTCGCCCATGCCCTCCAGAATGGTCTCCCGGGTACCCGGCTCCTGCCGCCAGCGCAGGGTCGGGTCCTCCTCGCAGATGCGGGTGAGGGTGGGGGCCATCTTGGCCTGGTCGGCCTTGCTCTTGGGACGGACGGCGACGGCGAAGAGCGGATGCGGGAAGACGGGGCCGGGGATTTTCACCGCGTGGCCCCGGTCACAGAGGGTGTCGCCCGTAATGGTCTCGGAGAGTTTGGCGACCGCGCCGATGTCGCCCGCGTGCAGGCGCGGGACGGGAATCTGCTCCTTGCCCCGCATTACGTAGAGGGTGCCCAGCCGCTCCTCGGTGTTGGCCCGGCTGTTCCAGACCCGCGTGTCCGATTCCAGCATCCCGCCGTAAATCCGGAAATAGGTCAGTTTGCCCACGTAGGGGTCGGCGGCGGTCTTGAAGACCAGCGCGGCCAGAGGGGCCGTGTCGCTGGGCTCAATCTCTTCTTCCTCACCGGTGGGCCCCTCGGCCTTCTCCGGACCCCGGTCGGCGGGGGACGGGGCATAGGCGACCAGCGCGTCCATCAGCGCCCGCGTGCCGATGTTCTCCGTCGCGGCGGTCACCAGGACCGGCACCACGCTCCCTTTCAGGATCGCCGCCCGCAGGCCGCGCCGGATTTCCTCTTCCGTCAGTTCCTCGCCCTCCAGGTACTTCATGATGAGTTCATCGTCGCCCTCCGCGGCGGCCTCCACCAACTGGACCCGCGCCTCCTCGGCCTGGGCCTTCATATCGGCGGGGATGTCGGCGACCTTTGCCTCGGGGCCCATCAGCGCCCGCATCCGGACCAGGTCCACCACCCCGGCGAAACTGGCCTGCGCGCCAATGGGGAGTTGCAGGGGGACGAAATTGCGCCGGAACGCGTCCCGCAGCGACTGCAGGGTGTGGGCGAAGTCGGCGTTCTCCCGGTTCATCTTGTTGACCACCACCATCCGGGGCAGGTGGTACTGGTCGGCGTAGTTCCAGACCAGTTCGGTGCCGACCTCCACCCCGCCCACGGGGTCCACCAGCACCAGCGCCAGGTCGGCGACGCGGATGCCGCTGATGACCTCGCCGATGAAGTCCAGGTAGCCCGGGGTGTCCAGGACGTTCAGTTTGCACCCCTCCCACTCCACCGGGATCATGGCCATGCTCAGGGAGATGCGCCGTCGGATTTCCTCCTCGTCAAAATCGGAGACGGTGGTGCCGTCTTCCACCCGTCCCATGCGGTTGGTGGCGCCGCTGGCGAAGAGCATCGCCTCCGCCAGGGACGTCTTGCCACTGCTGCCGTGGCCCAGCAGAACCAGGTTGCGAATATTTTGGGTCGTGTACTCTTTCAACTCAACCTCCTGACAGGGATTCGTTGCTCAAAGATGACCGTCTGCGGACGGATCAGTTGGGGGCAACTTTCTGCACGTATTCTAACGGAAAACTGCGAAACTGTCAATCTCATAGTAGGACAACTGCTCGCAGTTGTCCTACAATTCCACCCCGGGGGGTTGGCTTGCCTGCCTGTGGAGCGGTGCTATAATACTCACAACCCATCGCAGGAGTCCGGAATGGAGGATACTCCAACCACCCGCCGGGTCGCCGTATTGGTCGCCACGTGCAGTTCCTTTCTCACCCCTTTCATGGGCTCGTCCCTGAATATTGCCCTGCCGTCCATCGGCCGGGAGTTCTCCATCGGCGCCCTGGTGCTGGGGTGGATTTCCACCGCCTACCTGCTCTCCTCGGCGATGTTCCTGGTCCCCTTCGGCAAACTGGCCGATCTGCGCGGCCGGAAACGCATCTTTGTCTGGGGACTGGTGGCCTACGGAGTCGGTTCGCTGCTCTCCGGCCTGGCCCCGTCGGTGGGGACGCTGATCGCTGCCCGGGTGGTGCAGGGGGTCGGCGGAGCGATGATTTTCGGCACCGGCGTCGCCATTCTGACCTCGGTCTTCCCGCCGCAGGAGCGGGGACGGGTGCTGGGGCTCAACGTCGCCGCCGTCTACGTGGGCCTCTCCGTGGGCCCGTTCCTGGGGGGCGTGCTCACCCAACAGTGGGGCTGGCGGAGCATCTTCTATCTGAACGTGCCGCTGGCGGCCGTCATCGCCGCTCTGGCGGCCTGGAAACTCCAGGGCGAGTGGCGGGCCGGGGACGGCGAGGGGTTTGACTGGGCCGGCTCCGTCCTCTACGGCCTGGGACTGGTCGCCCTCATCTACGGCTTCTCCCGCCTCCCGTCGGCGCTCGGGGCGGCGCTGACCCTCGCGGGCATCCTGGTCCTGGCCCTCTTTGCCCTCTGGGAGGGGCGGGCGCGGACACCTGTCCTGGAACTGAGCCTCTTCCGGCGTAACCCGGCGTTCACGTTCTCCAACCTGGCCGCGCTCATCAACTACAGCGCCACGTCGGCGGTGGGATTCCTGCTCAGTTTGTACCTGCAATCGGTACGCGGGGTGAGCCCCCAGCAGGCCGGCCTGATTCTCCTGGCCCAGCCGGTGGTCCAGGCCCTCTTCTCCCCGCTGGCGGGCTGGGCGTCCGACCGGGTGGAGCCGCGCATCGTCGCCTCTGCCGGCATGGGCCTGACGGTCGTCGGGCTGGCCCTGCTCTACCCGCTGGCGTCGTCCACCGCCATCCCCTACATCATCGGCGTCCTGGCCCTGCTGGGGTTCGGGTTCGCCCTCTTCTCCTCGCCCAACACCAATGCCGTGATGAGTGCCGTGGACCGCTCCCACTACGGCGTCGCCTCGGCGACCCTGGCGACGATGCGGCTGACCGGACAGATGCTCAGCATGGGCATCGTCATGCTGATTTTCGCGCTCTTTATGGGCGGGACGGCCGTGACGCCCCAGACCGCGCCCCGGTTTCTGACCAGCGTGCGGGCGGCCTTCAGCGTCTTCGTCGTCCTCTGCTTCCTGGGCGTCTTCGCCTCGCTGGCCCGGGGGAACATCCGGGCCCAGCCCGCCCCGGCCGTTCAGTCCTGATTCGCAACGGGTTTGTCGCGCAGGCCGCCAAGCCTGCGGACAGGCTGACAGTTGTAGGACAACTGCTCGCAGTTGTCCTACAAAGCGGCGAATTGCGAAACACCCGTAACAGCCTGTGCTACACCTGGGCACGTAATTACCCTGATTGCTCGCAGGAGGGAGGACCATGTACGCAGTCGCGTTGTTCCGTGTACTGGCAACCCTGTGCTGGCTGGCCCTGATCGCCCTGGCCGTGTGGACCATCTCCAGTGCGCTGATGCGTCGGAGAACGAAACTCCCGCTTCTCCTGGCCGTCGCCGCGCTGGTGGGCGCCCTGATCTTCACCGTGGTTGGCGCCGGCCTGGTCTTCATTGAACCCTACGAAATGGGCGTGGTGATTACCGTCCTCGGCGAGGGCGGCCTGCGCCCCGAGCCGCTATCCCCCGGCCTGCACTGGATCATCCCCTTCCTGGAACGGGTGGAGACCTACCCCGTCGCCCGCCAGACCTTCACCATGGCCAAGACCCCCAGCGAGGGCGAGACGGGGGGAGAAATGACCGTAGAGGCTCGTACTCTGGACGGACAGCGCATCTTCGTGGACTCTTCGGTCATCTACGAAATCAATCCCGCCCAGGTCATCAGCCTTCACATCCGCTGGCAGCACCGCTACGAGCAGGACCTCATCCTCCCGGAGACGCGCGGCATTATCCGGGATGTCGTCTCTCAGTACCGGGTGGACGAGGTGGTCAGCACCAAACGGTTTGAGGTGACCGATGAAATCTCCCGACGCCTGAAGGAAGTCCTGGCCGCCAACGGTCTGACGCTGGTGGACTTCGTCATGCGGGATATTACGTTCACTCCCGAATACGCCCAGTCCATTGAGCAGAAACAAATCGCCGAACAGCAGGCGCTGCAGGCAAAGTTCGTGGTGGAGCAGAAGAAGCAGGAGGCCGAACAGGCCCGACAGGTTGCCCAGGGGCAGGCCGACGCCGCCGTGATTCAGGCCAAAGGCGAGGCGGAGGCCCGGCTGATTCAGGCCCGCGCGGAGGCGGAAGCGCTGAAACTGATCGCCGAGGCCCTGGCGAGCAATCCCAACCTCCTCACCTACGAGTACATCTCCAAATTGTCTCCGGGTATTCGGGTGATTTTGGTGCCGTCCAACGCGCCGTTCATCCTTCCGCTCCCCGAAATGGAGACCACCAGTCCATAAAGGAGCAACCGATGCGATACGCCACGCGCGATGGATTGTTGGCCTGGCTGGACCACCTGGCCGCCGAGGTGGACCTGATCGCCCCCCGCGATGTGGACGGACACGTCCTTTATCGCCCCGTCCGCTCCGGCGCGGAGGTACTGCTGGACTACGAACGGCCCGAACTCTCGGCCAAAGAGTTTCTCTTTCCCCCCACCGAGGTCATCCTGCACATAGAACAGCGCGGGAAAGAGGTGAACCTGGAGGAGGTCCTGCCGGAACGCCGTCAGGTCATCTTCGGCCTTCGCCCCTGCGACGCGCATGGCCTGGCGGTCATAGACGCCCTCTTCCTGAACCAGGACCCGCCCGACGCCTACTACCGCCACCACCGGGAACGGACGACACTGGTGGGCATGGCCTGTACCCGGATGTGGGACGGCTGTTTCTGCACCTCTATGGGCGGCGGTCCCGCCGACCCGACCCACCTGGACGTCCTGATCCGTCCCACCGAAGACGGCAACTACATCCTGCAGCCGGTGACGCCCAAAGGCGTGGCCGTCCTGGAAAGTCTGCCGCTGGCGGAGATTCGGGGCCAGCCCCGCCCGGTGGAAGAGTACAACCCGCCGGTCCCCGTGACACCGCCGGAGAGGTGGCGGGCCCTCTTTGAGGAGCATCGCCTCTGGATGCGCCACGGCGAACGGTGCCTCAGTTGCCGCATCTGCACCTACGTCTGCCCCACCTGCCGCTGCTACGACGTGGTGGACCGGGTGGTGGATGTCCGGCCCGGCCTGGTGCGGACGGAGCGCATCCGGGTGTGGGATGCCTGTACCAGTCCCAATTACCGGCGGGTGGCGGGCGGCCACAACCCTCGCCCCACCAACTGGGAGCGGCTGCGCAACCGCTTTATGTGCAAGTTCTGCTACTATCCGGAGGACTTCGGCCCCCTGGGCTGTGTCGGCTGCGGCCGCTGCATCGTCGCCTGCCCGGTGGAGATTGACATCACCGAGGTCATGGAGGACGTCGCCAGAGGGTAAATCTGGCATTTGTGACCCCCTCATCCCCCCTCGCCCCCCTTCTCCCCCGAAACGGGGGAGAAGGGGGGAAGAAGGGGTGGGGGCGGCGGCGAAGCCGCCGCCCCCACCCCTCCCCTCTCCTGGCCTTTGGCCAGGAGAGGGGAGGGGGGCCGGGGGGAGGGGTGAGGCAAGAGGTACCCGCCATGCCGATGACCGAACGAGTCGCCCGATTGAGAGAACAGAGTCTGGAAGCCCGGCCCACCCTCTCCACGGAACGGGCCGAACTCATCACCGAGTTCTACCGCCAGGACCTGGGGCCCGTCTCCGCGCCGGTGCGCCGCGCCCTGGCCTTCCGCTACCTCATGGAACATAAGACGGTCTACATCGGCGAGGGGGAACTCATCGTCGGCGAGAAAGGGCCGTTCCCTAAAGCCGCGCCCACCTACCCCGAACTCTGTTGCCATAGTCTGGAGGACCTGGACATCCTGAACTCGCGGGAGAAAATCCCCTTCATCGTCACCCCGCAGGCGCGGCAGGTCTACGCTGAAGTCATCATCCCCTTCTGGCGCGGCAAGTCCATGCGCGACCTCATCTTCCGGGAGATGACGGACGAGTGGAAGGCCGCCTATGAGGCCGGCATCTTCACCGAGTTTATGGAACAGCGGGCCCCGGGCCACACCGTCCTGGACGACAAAATCTACCGCAAGGGCATGCGGGACTTCCAGGAGGACATCCGCCGCGCGCTGGCAAATCTGGACTACCTGAACGACCCCGAGGCCTACGACAAACAGGAAGAACTGAAGGCGATGCTCATCTGCGCCGACGCGCTGATCCGCTTCGCTGAACGGCACGCGGAGAAGGCTGAGGAACTGGCCGCGCGGGAGTCCGACCCCCGGCGTCGGGCGGAACTGCGGCGCATCGCCGAGGTCTGCCGACGTGTCCCTGCCTACCCGCCCCGCGACTTCTGGGAGGCCGTCCAGTACTACTGGTTTGTCCACCTGGGCGTGACGACTGAATTGAACACGTGGGACTCCTTCAGCCCCGGACGGTTGGACCAGCACCTCTACCCGTTCTACCGCAGGGGACTGGAGGACGGCACGCTGACGCGGGAACAGGCCGAAGAGTTGCTCCAGTGCCTGTGGATCAAGTTCAACAACCAGCCCGCGCCGCCCAAAGTGGGCGTCACGGCGGCGGAGAGCGCCACCTACACGGACTTCGCGCAGATCAACCTGGGCGGCCTGCGGGAGGACGGCTCCGACGGCGTCAACGAACTGACCTACCTCATCCTGGACGTGGTGGAGGAGATGCGGCTTCTGCAGCCCAGCGCGTCGGTCCAGGTCAGCAAGAAGAGCCCGGACGCGTTCATCAAACGGGCCGCCCGTATCATCCGCACCGGCTTCGGTCAGCCCTCGGTTTTCAACGCTGACCTGGTCGTTCAGGAACTCCTGCGCCAGGGGAAGTCCCTCGCCGACGCCCGCAACGGCGGCACCAGCGGCTGTGTGGAGACGGGCGCCTTCGGCAAGGAGAGTTACATCCTCACGGGCTACATGAACCTGCCCAAAATCCTGGAGATCACCCTGAACAACGGCGTGGACCCCCGGACAGGCCGCCGCATCGGCCTGGAGACGGGCGACCCGCGGGACTTCACCTCGTTTGACGAACTCTTCGCCGCCTTTGAGCGGCAACTGCGCTATTTTGTGGACGTCAAAGTGCGCGGCAACAACGTCATAGAACGGCTGTACGCCCGCCACATGCCCGCGCCGTTCCTCTCCATCCTGATTGACGACTGTATCGCGAAGGGGAAGGACTATCACGACGGCGGCGCCCGCTACAACACCACCTATATCCAGGGAGTCGGCCTGGGCTCCATCACCGACGCCCTGACCGCCATCCGCTACCACGTTTTTGATCAGCGCACCGTCTCTATGGACGAACTGCTCACGGCCCTGCGGAGCGACTTTGCGGGCTACGAGTCGCTGCGCCAGACCCTGCTCCACCGGACCCCCAAATACGGCAACGACGACGACTACGCGGACGGGGTGATGCGGGCCGTCTTTGAGGCCTACTTCCAGGCTGTGGACGGGCGCCCCAACACGAAGGGCGGGCGCTACCACATCAACCTGCTGCCGACCACCGTCCACGTCTACTTTGGCTCGGTGACGGGGGCGATGCCGGACGGGCGGAAGGCCTGGATGCCCCTTTCGGAGGGCATCTCCCCGGTCCAGGGCGCCGACCGCCGGGGCCCGACGGCCGTCCTCAAATCCGCCGCCAAAATGGACCACACCCGCACGGGTGGCACTCTGCTCAACCAGAAGTTCAACCCGTCGCTGCTGAGGACCGAGGAGGGGCTGGACAAGTTCGTCCAGTTGATCCGGACCTACTTCCGTCTGGACGGCCATCACATTCAGTTCAACGTGGTGGATGCGGCCACGTTGCGGGCCGCGCAGGAGCATCCGGAGGAGTACCGGAGTCTGATTGTGCGGGTGGCGGGTTACAGCGACTACTTCTGCGACCTGACGAAGGCCCTGCAGGACGAAATCATCGCCCGCACCGAGCATGAATCGTTCTGACTGGCTACCCGACAGTTTGAAATCCGGACACGGATACACCCGGGTTTCACGGATGAACACGGCTTCGCCCAGAGGGGTCTGCCCAACGGGGTGACTACCCACCCGGACCGGTTTGGAGATAACGTAGCGCAGGCCACGAATGCTCTCGTTATTCTATGGAACTTTGTCAGCCTGCACGCAGGCCTGGCGGCCTGCGCCACAGGGATATGCCTTTGCCAGTCTCTTTGATAACGCTTGCCCGAGGCCCCCTGGTAGGTAGTTACCCAAAGGGATAAAAATCCGTGAAAATCCGTACCATCCGTGCCCATCCGTGTCCCATTGAACGGGAAGCAAAGGGAAGAGGTGCATTTACAGGTTAGCAATCCGTATCTATCCGTAGCATCCGTGTGAATCCGTGTACGGCCCGATCAAAAGTGCCAGGTGACCAGTTGTTATGTCAATGTTCCAGGAAAGCGTTGGCCCGAACGAAACCCTTGAAGAGATTGTCCGCCGCATCGTAAGCGTCGCCCAGCCGGAGCGGATTATCCTCTTCGGCTCTGCCGCGCGCGGTGAAATGGGCCCCCATAGCGACATAGACCTGCTGGTCATCAAGCGAGGAGAATTTGACTACGGACGCCTGGTAGGGGATATTTACATGCACCTGCACGGCGTGGGACAGGCCGTAGATGTGATTCTGGCAACCCCGGAGCAGGTAGAACAGTACCGGGATGTCCCTTACCTGGTTATTTTCGCCGCTCTGAGAGAAGGGAAGGAGGTCTACCGTGCCCCAACGGTATCCCCCGGATAACCCGAGGGATACCGACCGCTGAGTAGGAGGTCTCGCGATGGCACTCTCCAATCCGATGCGTCCATATCTGGGCAAACTGGTCGGGATTCGCGACCTGGCGACCGGGATCAAACTCTTTCAGGTGGAACTTCTGGAACCGGAGGGACGCGCGGCCTTCGCCGACTACAAGCCCGGACAGTTTGCCTTCGTCTCCGCTTTCGGTGCCGGGGAGGCCCCTTTCGGCATCACGTCCACCCCGCGCCGGGGGCCCGTCCTGGAGTTCGCCGTCAACGCCCTGGGCCACGTGACCTTCACGCTCCACTCCCTGAACGTGGGCGACCCGGTGGGGGTGCGCGGGCCGCTGGGCAACTGGTTCCCTATGGACCGGTTGCGCGGCAAGAACATCGTCATTCTGGGCGGCGGCATCGGCGGCGCGCCCCTGCGTCCGGTCATTCACACCATTCTGGACCACCGGGAGGACTACGGTCACCTGACCATCCTCTGGGCGGCCCGCAGCCCAGACCTGCTGGTCTTTACGGAGGAGTTTGACGAGTGGCGCTCCGCCTGGGCGACCGAACTCCACGTTACCGTGGACCAGGCGGGGCCGGGGTGGACGGGCAACGTCGGCCTGATCACCCAGTTACTGGAAAAGGTGGCCCCGTCGCCGGAGAACGCCGTCGCCATCACCTGCGGCCCGCCCATTATGATCCACTTCGTCTTTCTGACGTTGAAGAAACTGGGTTTTGCCCCCGACCAGATGCTGACGACGCTGGAGGCCCGGATGCACTGCGGCATCGGCAAGTGTGGGCGGTGCAACCTGGGGGAGAAGTTCATCTGCAAGGACGGCCCCGTCTTCTGGCAATACGAAATCGCGAGTTTCCTGGAGGGCTTCTTGTGAGGAAAACCACCAAGACACGAAGACACGAAGGAAAAATGGATCAGACTTGGTATCTTTGTGGGTAACTCCCTACCGGAGCACCGCCCTGTAGAAAACCACGAAGGACACGAAGGTTTCACAAAGGTCACAAAGGATTTTATTGCCCCTTTGTGTCCTTCGTGAAGTACTTTGTGCCCTTTGTGATAAGTAATCTGATCAAATTTGGTGTCTTTGTGTCTTTGTGGTGAAAATTTTGGAACACGGAGCAATGAGATGACCCCACCTGTTGACCCGATTCTGGTACGGATAGGCCCTATCGCCATTCACTGGTACGGGGTGCTCATCACCACGGGCATCCTGCTGGGCGCGGTCTACGCGGCCCGCCAGGCCCCCCGCAAGGGCATCCACCCCGACCACATCTGGAACGGCCTGGTCATCGCCATCATCCTGGGCATCATCGGCGCTCGGCTGTACCACGTCTTCTCCAGCCCCCGGGGCGGCGGACTGGGCTGGGAGTGGTATCGGGAGCACCCGGCGGACATCCTGAAGGTCTGGCAGGGGGGCCTGGGCATCTACGGCGCCATCATCGGCGGCGTCCTGGGGGTGGCCATCTACGCCTGGCGCAACAAACTCCCGCTGCTCACCCTGCTGGACCTGGGGGCACCGGGGCTGGCATTGGGGCAGGCCATCGGTCGCTGGGGCAACTTCATTAACCAGGAACTGTACGGCCCGCCCACCGGCTCCACCTGGTGGGGCGTGAAGATAGACGCGGAGCATCGGCTGGCGATGTACCCCATCAGCCAGTACCCGCCGGACACCCTTTTCCACCCCACCTTTCTCTACGAGTCCCTTTGGTGCCTGATGCTGTTCCTGGTGCTGGCCTATCTGGCGAAGAAATGGGCCGACCGGTTGCGAGACGGGGACATCTTCGTGGGCTACATCGTGGGCTATGCGCTGGGCCGTTTCTGGATTGAATTCTTCCGCCCGGACGCCTGGATGATTGGCCCGCTGGCGGCGGCGCAGTGGTTCGGCCTGGCCCTGGCGCTGGCGGGGGTGGCGCTGCTGATCCTGCGGCATCGCAGCCGACTTCACAAGGTGGATTCTTTCTCTCACAAAGACACAGAGACACAGAGAGACGAAGATTTATAAAGACAAAAACTTTGTGTCTTTGTGTCTCTGTGTGAGAATTTGGCCATGAATCGCGCTATCCCTCTCTACCGCCTGCAGCAATTGGACCAGGAGGAGGAGGCCCTGCGCCGCCGCCTCCGGGAGGTCACCGCCGCCCTGGGGGAGACCCCCGCCCTGCGGGAGGCCCGCCAGGCCGCCGGGCGCGCCGACGACGAGGCCCACCGCTGGGCCGTCCGCCAGCGGGACCTGGAACTGGCCGTCCAGGGCCTCAAGGACGAAATCGCGTCGGCGGAGCGGACCCTCTACAACGGGAGCGTCCGCAACCCCAAAGCGCTGGACGACCTCCAGAAAAAGGTGCTCTCCCTGAAAAAACTGTTGGAGAAACGGGAGGAGGAACTCCTGGAGGCGATGATTGCCCGCGAGGAGAGCGAGGAGGCCCAGAAGCAGGCCCAGGCCCGTCTGGCGAAGGTGGAGGCCGCCTGGGCGCGCGACCAGGCCGCGCTGGAGGCGGAAAAGGGCCAACTGGAGGGCCGGCTGGCGGAAGTCGGCCGCGCCCGCGCTGCCCTGCTCCCGACCATCCCCCGGGAGGACCTGGAACTCTACCGCACTCTCCGCCGGACCAAAGGCGGGCTGGCGGTGGCGGTGATGCGCCGCGGCGCCTGCACGGCCTGCGGCATGGAGGTCCCCTCGGGCCGCCTGGAGCGGGCCCGGGACGCCGACCTTTTCTTCTGCGGCAACTGTGAACGCATCCTCATCCCGGAGGAAGCCCTCCCGTAGGTAAGAGGCGAGACATACCTCGCCCCTACCTGCGCCCTGCGCCCTTGCGACTCTGCGACGTGCGACTTGCGCCTTGCGACCTGTGACCTGTGACCTGCGCCGTGCGCCCTGCGACCTGCGACCTGCACCATGGGCACCAAAACCAGCGCCTTCGGCTCTCCCGGACGGATTGCCCACGATTCCCGTCCGTTCTACAACAGCCGACTGTATGAGAGCCTGCCAGCGGAGGAGGCCGTCCCGTACATAGAAAACCCGATTCCGGCGGAATGCCTGGACCGCATCTTCTGCAAGTCCAGCGAGCGGATGGACGAACTGCCCGATTGCAGCGTCCACCTGATGGTCACCTCGCCCCCGTACAACGTGGGCAAAGAGTACGATGAAAACCTGACCCTGGCGGAGTACCGGGCCTTCCTGAAACGGGTCTGGAGCGAGGTGAAGCGGGTGCTGGTTCCCGGCGGGAGGGCCTGCATCAACGTCGCCAACCTGGGGCGGAGGCCGTATATCCCGCTCCACGCGTTCATCATCGCGGACATGCTGGACCTGGGGTTCCTGATGCGGGGTGAAATCATCTGGAACAAGGCGTCCAGCAGCAGCCCCTCCACCGCCTGGGGGACGTGGTGCTCCGCCCGGAATCCCACCCTGAGGGACACCCACGAGTACATCCTGCTCTTTTCTAAGGGGACGTTTACCCGGGACGCCCTTCCGGGTCGGAGCAGCACCATTTCCCGAGAGGAGTTCCTGGAATTCACCAAAAGCGTCTGGACCTTTCCCGCCGAACCCGCGACGAAGGTCGGTCACCCGGCCCCGTTTCCGGTGGAACTGCCCTACCGTCTCATCCAACTCTACACCTTTGAAGGGGAGGTGGTTCTGGACCCGTTTATGGGAAGTGGACAGACAGCGATTGCGGCGATACGGACCAAACGTCACTTTGTCGGATACGACATCAGCCAGGAATATGTCCAACTGGCGGAAAGAAGAATTGTAACCGTTCAGCCTTACCCCTCCCCCAGCGGCTTCGCCGCTGCCGCCGTAGGCGGCGGGGGTGGGGTGAGGAAGCCTGAATAGTTACGACGAATTAACGGGACACGTGCAACTCAACATCCGATAGGAGGACAACCATGAAACTGGACCCCCAAGCCCGTTACTCTAAGACCCACGAGTGGGCCCGCTGGGACGGAGACGAAATCGTCTGCGGCATCTCCGACCATGCCCAGGAATCCCTCTCCGACATCGTCTACGTGGAACTGCCGGAGGTGGGGGACACCTTCGCCCGGGGCGACACCTTCGGCACGGTGGAATCGGTGAAAGCCGCCTCGGACCTCTATATGCCGATGGGCGGCGAAATCACCGCCATCAACGAGGACCTCCAAAGCAAACCGGAACTGGTCAACCAGGACCCCTACGGTGCGGGCTGGATGATCCGGTTCCGCCCCTCCAACCCGGCCGAGTTTGACGACCTGATGGACGCCCAGGCCTACGAGGCGTTCGTGGCCGAAGAGGAAGGGTAATGGCCAGCGAAACCGCGGAGAGTCTGAAGGCAGAGGGACTGCGCCTGTTCCAGGAGGGGCTGTACGAGGAGGCCCTGCGCCGCTTCGGAGAGGCCCAGGAGCGGTTCGCCGCCGATGGGAATGACGCCGAAGCGGCGGAGATGCTGAACAACCAGGGCGTGGTCTACCGGATGCTCCACCGCTGGGAGGAGGCGCGGGCCGCCCTGGAGGAAGCCCGGGCGGTCTTTGCCCGCATCGGCGACCGACACCGGGAGGCCCAGGCCCTGGGCAACCTGGGCGGCCTGCTGGCCAGCCGGGGGGACTCCCTGCGGGCCCAGGAGTACCTCCGGCAGGCCGCCGACATCTTCGCCGAACTGGGCGATAATCAGCGGCGGGCCGAGACCCTTCTGGCCCTGGGCGTCCAGATGTGGAAGTCGGGCGACCGCTGGGGCGGCCTGGCCACCTATCAGGCCGGCCTGGAGATGCTGGAGCACCCCACTCCCCAGCAGAAGACGCTGCGGGGACTGCTCCAACTGGTCGGTCGCCTCTTCCGGCTGCGGTTGCCCGCGGTGTAGCGCAAGATTCATCTTGCGCCACCCGTCCTCGGAGTACCGTTTCGGCCTATCGGAACGCCGCTCCTCGCTGACTGCGGGCACTTTCGCCGCGCGGGGAATGTGGGGGGGGCGGAGGCGGGCGGCTTCGCCGCCCGCCCCCAACCCCTACCCCACAATTTACAGGAAACCCCACACAGGACTTCCCCAAATGGCTCACGAAATCTGGCGCGTGAACGTACGAACCCGAGAATGGCGCCGCGCGCCCGTCCCGGAGGCCTGGCAGCGACTGGGCGGGCGCGGCCTGATCGCCCGTATCCTTCTGGAGGAGGTCCCCCCGTCCGCCGACCCGCTGGGGCCGGATAACCGGCTCATCTTCGCGCCGGGCCTGCTGGGCGGACACATGCTCTCCAGCGCCGACCGCGTCTCCGTGGGCGGCAAGGGCCCGCTGACCGGGACGGTCAAAGAGGCCAACGCGGGCGGGCGGACGGGGCTGGCCCTGGCCCGTCTGGGCATCCAGGCGCTGATCCTGGAAGACCAGGCCCCGGACGGCTGGTGGGTGCTCCACCTGAGCGCGGAGGGCGCCCGTTTTGACCCCGCCGACGACCTCTCCGGCCTGGGCGTCTACGAGACCGCGGCCCGACTGCGGGAACGGTACGGCCGAAACGTCGCCGCGGCCATCATCGGCCCCGCCGGGGAGCGCCGGATGCGGGCGGCGGCCATCCTCCATCTGGATAAAGACGGCGTTCCCGGGCGGGCCAGCGCGCGGGGCGGACTGGGCGCTCTGATGGGCTCCCGGCGCCTCAAAGCGGTTGTCGTGGACGACCGGGGCGGCGCTCCACCGCCCCTCGCCGACCCCCAGGCCTTCCGCGCCCTGCGGGAGCGGTACAACCAGGCCCTGCTGGCCCACCCCCAGACCCACACCTACCATGACTACGGCACCCCCGCGATGGTCGCGATGTGCAACGCCTTCGGCGGCCTGCCGACCCGCGGCTTCTCCCAGGGGCAGTTTGAGGGCGCCGACGCCATCGGCGGCGAGGCGCTGCGGGAGACCATCCTGGCACGGGGCGGCGAGGGAGACCCGTCCCACGCCTGTATGCCCGGGTGCATCATCTGCTGCTCCAACGTCTTCCCGGACGCGCAGGGCCGGGCAGTCGTCTCGCCGCTGGAGTACGAGACCATCGCGCTGATGGGCTCCAATCTGGGCCTGGACGACCTGGAGACGATTGCCCGTCTGAACTGGCACGCCAACGACATCGGGGTGGACACCATTGAAGTGGGCGCGGCGCTGGGGGTGGCCGCGCGCGGTGGCGTCTGGTCTTTCGGAGACGGAGCGGCGGCGCTCTCGCTGATGGACGAAATCCGCCGGGCTACCCCCCTGGGGCGCATCCTCGGCAACGGGGCCGTCGCCACCGGGCAGGCCTTCGGGGTGCTTCAGGTGCCGGCGGTCAAAGGCCAGGCCATCTCGGCCTACGACCCCCGCGCCATCAAGGGCACCGGGGTGACCTACGCGACCTCGCCCCAGGGCGCCGACCACACCGCCGGCCTGACCATCCGGGCCAGAATTGACCACCTGAAGCCCGAGGGACAGGTCGCCGTCTCCCGCCGGGCCCAGGTCAATATGGCCGCGTACGACACGCTGGGCATCTGCATTTTCGCGGGATTCGGCCTCTCCACCGCCTCGGACCTGATCCCGGCGCTGCTCCGGGCCCGCTACGGGTGGGAAGTGGGGGAGGACGTGCTGACCCGTCTGGGAGAGGAGACGCTGCGCCTGGAGCGGGCCTTTAACCGACGGGTAGGCTTCGGCCCGGCGGACGACCGTATCCCCGAGTGGATGACCCGGGAGCCTCTGCCGCCGCACCACACCGTCTTTGACGTCCCCCCGGACGAACTGGACGGCATCTTTGCTGACCTTACCTGAACGTGCCGGGCACTTCGGAAAGTGCCCGGCACGTTATACGGATTGTGTCCGTTTCGGCCAGCGCCCATCCTGAAGTTTGGACTTTTCGCCCGCGAGGATAAAGGAAACAAATTTTTCATTGCGGCGGCCCCGCCGCCGCAATGAAAAATTTATTCTTTTCGTGGCTCACTACGAGCATTTTCACCAGGGCGTGGATAAGCCATGCGTCACGTTTTGACCCGATGACACCCATCCCCGCCAACAGCATTGAATTTGAATACGTCTACGTCGCCAACCAGCGCTGCGAATGTGGCGGCTACTTCGCCGCCCTGCGGCAGGAACTGCGCCAGGGCCCAGCCGGACCGATGGACGTCCTGACCGCCCGCTGCGAGGGTTGCGGGGCCGAACGCTCCTTTGAGTTTGACATCCGCTCGTTCTTCGCTCAGTGGGAGAAATACGGCCGCTTCCGGCAGACCGACGGGCACTTCCGGGAGGCCATGCAACATCTGCGCGCGGGGAGGTTGGAGGAGGCAGAGGTGGCCCTGCGGCAGGTGGTGGACGCTGAAGAGGGGGAGCCGGCCTTCGCCTGGGGCCACTACCATCTGGGGTGTGTCCTTCTGCTGGAGGGACGGGCGGAGGAGGCCCGCGCCCATCTGGAGCGGGCAGTCGCCATTCAGCCGCTGGAGCCGGACATCCACCAGGCCCTGGCCCGCGCGCTGGAGGCGACGGGCCAGCCGGAAGACGCCCAGGCCCACCTCCGGGAGAGCGCCGCCCTGCGGGAACGATTCCCGGAATGAGAAAGCGCAGGGGGATGGGGGGGCGGCGGCGAAGCCGCCGCCCCCCCCACCCCCCGCCAATGTCGGCCCCCCCCGTCCTGGGGGGGGGGGGGGGGGGGGGGGGCCCCCCCCCCCCCCCCCCCCCCCCCCATCCCCGCGCCATTGACGGCCCCACAGTCATCGGGTCGGGCTGGCGGCGAAAACCGCCTCCAGCAACGCCCGACGTTCCACCGGCGCCATCGGCCGGGGCCGGGCCCCCTCCTCCAACAGCGCCGTCCGCAAATCCACCCCGATCAGCCGCCCGTCGTAGAAGACCAGCCGGTCTATGAACTCCTGGCGGGTCTCCAGCGACTGCATCTGGTCAAAGAACAGGTTCCCCAGGCCGTAGTGGATGAAGGCCCCGGCGTGGAAGTCAAACCCCTGGGGCTGGTGGGCCTGACTGCCCTGCACGACGGCCGCCCCCGCCTCCGCCAGTGCCCGGAAATCGGCCACCTGCTGCGGCGTGGGGAAGTACTCGTAGGTCTCGTAGTACTGGACGGTGACAATGGGCAGGTACCCCTCCGCCCGCAGGGCCGCCACCTTCTCCCGAATCCAGGCCCAGTCCCCACAGGGAGCCGCGCCCGGAGAGTCGTCGGTGGCGTAGGCGTAGGACGGGCCGACGGAGTTGCAGCCGATGAAGGCCAGCCGGTTCGGCCCCAGGGTGACCGTGACCGGGGTCATCGCTTCGGCCAGGTTGGTGCCGCCGCCGAACCACCGCCACCCCCGCTGTCGGAACAGGTCCAGCGTGTGCAGGTTGGGCTCCACCCCGTAGTCGTTGTTGTGGTTCCCCGTCAATTCCACGATGTCCGTCCCCACCGCGTCCAGCAGTTCTATGTACCGTTCGTGGGAACAGAAGGTCATCGTCCCCAGGCGCGGCGGGACGGGGCAATCGGGGGTGAAGGAGACCTCGTTGCTGATGTGGGTCAGATCGGCCTCCAGGAGCCAGGGGGCGATATCGCGGGCCGGATAGGTGACGCCCTTCTGCTCCATCGTCTGGGCCGTCCCCCGGGTGAGCGCGGTGACGCCGGTCATCGCCACCACCGCCATGCGGGACTCGTCCCGGTTGGAGAGGTCGGCGGGCAGGAGGGGGAACGCGTCGGTGCGGCGTTCGGCGCCCAGGTAGAGGGGGACCGTCAGGCCGTAGTCCGCCAGTCCCTTCTCCAGCGGCGAGCGGCCGTCCACCCGCATGACCTTCCAGCGGGGCTCCAGTTCGTGGAAGGGGACCAGGGCCCAGCCCTTCAGGCGAAGGGCTTCGGTGAGCAGCGCTCCGGGCTCCACGACCTGGACCGCCGGGCCCGTCGGCGGGCCCCACTGCCCGGCCAGGACCCCCAGGGTATCGGTGGTGACCAGCAGGGGGTGGACGGCGAAGGGACCGGTCGGGGCGCCCGTCCAGGTGGCCTGCAGGTCCGCCAGGGTGGCCTCGTCGTCCAGGGTGAAGAACGGGGCCGCCAGCGCGTAGGTCCAACCGCCGACGGGGCGGGCGTTGGGGAGCGCCTCACCGTCCAGCCGGACCTGCGCGGCGGCGGGGTCGTCGGCCCAGAGGAAATGGGCGGGGTCAGCCTCCACAGCGGCCCGCAGGCGGGCACAGGCCTCAGCGGGGACGGCGGGCCCGCACCCCACCGTCACCGGCCAGGCCGGAGTGGGAGTGGGGGCCGGCGTCGGGGTGGCGGTGGGCCGGGGCGTCCGCGTCGGCGTGGGCGTGAAGGCCGGGGAGAACGGCGCGTCGCAGGCGACCAGCGCCGCCAGACCCAGCACGAAGGTGAGGATGAGCAGAAGCCAGAAGAGGTTAGGGGGGCGTCGGTACATTGGTTATTGGTACACTGGTAAATTGGTCATTGAATAATCCCCAGCGTTTTGCCCACCCGCTCAAAGACTTCCAGCACGAACTCCAGATGCTCGTCGGTGTGGGTGGCCATGTAGGAGGTCCGCAGGAGTTCCTGGCCCACCGGCACGGCGGGGGAGAAGACCGGGTTGGTGTAGACGCCGGCGTCAAAGAGCATCTTCCAGGCCATCAGGGTGAGGTTGCGGTCGCCGATGATGATGGGGATGATGGGCGTCTGGCTGTTGCCGATGTTGAAGCCCAGACGGCGGAACTCCGCCCGCATCCGTTCACCGATGGCGACGACCCGCCGGGCGTGCTCTGGCTCCGTCTCCATAATCTCCAGCGCGGCCAGGGCGGCGGCGGCGTTGGCCGGGGGGATGCTGGCGCTGAAGATGAGGGAGCGGGCGAAGTGCTGGATGTAGTGGATGACGTCGGCATCCCCGGCGATGAACCCGCCCAGGCTGGCGAAGGACTTGCTGAAGGTGCCCATGATGAGGTCCACCTGGTCGGTGACGCCGAAGTAGGCCGCCGTGCCCCGCCCGTCGGCCAGGACGCCGATGGAGTGGGCATCGTCCACCATCAGCCGGGCGCCGTACTTCCGGCAGACCCGGATGAGGTCGGGGAGGGGAGCGATGTCGCCGCCCATGCTGAAGACACCGTCCACCACAACCAGTTTCCCGGCCTCTTCGGGGAGGCGCGATAGCACCCGCTCCAGCGCGTCCACGTCGTTGTGGGCGAAGCGGCGCATCTCGCCGAAGGAGAGGCGGCAGCCGTCAATGATGCTGGCGTGGTCCTCTTTGTCGGTGATGACGAAGTCGCCCCGGCCCACCAGCGCCGAGATGGTGCCGACGTTGGTCTGGTAGCCGGTGGAGAAGACCAGGGCGGCCTCCTTGCCGACGAAACGGGCCAGCCGCCGCTCCAGTTCCAGGTGGAATTCCAGCGTGCCGTTGAGGAACCGGGAACCGGTGCAACTGGTGCCGAAGCGCTGGATGGCATCCAGCGCGGCCTGCCGGACCTTGGGGTGCATGGTGAGGCCCAGGTAGTTGTTGGAGCCGATCATGATCAGGCGATGATTGCCCACCCAGGCGACCGGCCCCTCACTTTCGGTGAGGGGAATGAAATAGGGGTAAAGCCCCATTGCCTGAGCCTCTTTCGCCTCGGTGAAGGATGCGCATTTGGCAAACAGGTCCATCTCAAGCCTCCTCGTGAGAGATTGCGCCGATTGGAAATCGGCCTTTCTGGGCGCTTTCGCGCCGGGCGCCGGTCCCTCGGGCCAGGCCCTCGGGGCAGGCCTGCGCCGACGCCTTTTCCTACTGCCCCACCGGGCATTGCCGCAGGCGGATGGCCCGGTCCACCATCTCCCGCTCCAGCGTCTTCAGGCCCTCCGGCAACGCGTCGGGCGAGACCCAGCGCGCCGCCAGAATCTCGTTGCTGAACGAGCCCACCTCCCCGTCCACCTGGCAGAGAAACGCCGTCTCCAGATGGCCGGGAAGGTCGTCCAGGTCCACCAGCAGGGGCGGCCCGACCTGCACGGACAGCCCCACTTCCTCCCTCAACTCTCGCCGGAGCGCGTCCTGGGGCCGTTCATGTCGTCCCACCCAGCCCCCCGGCAGTCCCCAGGGGTGGCGCCCCCGGAAGACGTGCTCCAGCAGCAGGATTTCCCCCCGTTCGTTGAAGACGACGCCGGTCACCCCGACGGTGAACCGTGCGGCGAAAAGCCCGATGACACGGCTGATCAGCGGGTACAGAAAGGGGAACTGGCGCATCAGGTGGGCGACCCGTTGTTTCAGAGGACGCATTGGTCATTCGGTCATTCAGTCATTGGTCATTCTGTGGTCATTGGTCATTCACGGGTACACCCGCTTCAGGGTGCGGGGGAACGGGATGGCCTCCCGCAGGTGGTCAATGCCGCAAATCCAGGCCACCGTCCGCTCCACGCCCAGGCCGAAGCCGGAGTGGGGCACCGACCCGTACCGGCGCAGGTCAATGTACCACTCAAACGCCTCGCGGGGCAGGTTCCATTCCTTTAGCCGCTGCACCAGCAGGTCCGGGTCGGAGATGCGCTCAGAGCCGCCAATAATCTCGCCGTACCCCTCCGGCGCCAGCAAGTCCACGCTCTTGCAGACCTCGGGCCGTCCCGGCCAGGGCTCCATGTAGAAGGCCTTCGCGCGGGTAGGATAGCCGTAGACGAAGACCGGTTTCTCAAACCGCTTCGTCAGTTCGGTCTCGTGCGGAGAGCCGAAATCGTCCCCCCATTCTATCTTCAGAAGTTCCCGCAGTTCATCGTCCTCCGTCTCCTCCCGGATGCGGGCCAGGATGTCCAGCGCCTCGTCGTAGGAGATGCGGGGGAACGGTGGCTCCACCTTCTCCAGCGGGCGGGTGTCCCGCTCCAGGACGGCCAGTTCCTGGGCCCGCTCCCGCAGGCAGGTCTGCACGATGTAGGTGACGAACTGCTCCTCTATCTCCATTAACTGGTCCAGGTCGCAGAAAGCAATCTCCGGCTCCACCATCCAGAATTCGGTGAGGTGGCGGCGGGTTTTGGACTTTTCGGCGCGGAAGGTGGGGCCGAAGCAGTAGACCCGACCGAAGGCGTAGATGTTGGCCTCATTGTACAACTGGCCCGACTGGCTGAGGTACGCTGGTTCGCCGAAGTAGTCGGTCTGGAAGAGGGTGGTCGTCCCCTCACAGGCCGCCGGGGTGATGATGGGGGTGTCCATGTTGATGAAGCCGTGGCTGTCCAGCCAGTCCCGGATGGCGCGGATGACGGTGGCGCGCACCCGCAGGACGGCCCACTGCCGCCGGGAGCGAATCCAGAGGTGGCGATGGTCCAGCAGGAAGTCCACCCCGTGCTCTTTGGGCTGGATGGGGTACTCATCGGCAATCTGCACCACCTTCAGGTCGGTGACGCTCAGTTCGTAGCCCGGGGGGATGCTGGGGGCACGGGGGTCCTGTCGCACCACGCCGGTGACGATGAGGGAGGATTCCTGGGTCAGCCGGGTTGCCGCCGCGAAGACTTCCTCCGGCACGTCCTTCTGGAAGACGACGCACTGGATGAACCCCGTACCGTCTCGCACCTGAAGGAACTGGAGTTTCCCCTTGTCGGTGCGGTTATAGAGCCAGCCCTGCAGGGTGACCTCCTGACCGACATACCGGGCAATGTTTTCAATCCGGACAACTTCTGCCATTGTGCGCTCCTCCAAGAGAGGATGCAGGTTGCAAGATTGAGTCTCCTGCAAAAAGGTCATTTCACCGCCGAGACGCAGAGTACGCAGAGATTATGCTAATGTAGAACTCTGCGCTCTCGGCGTCTCTGCGGTGAGTTTTTGCAGTGAAGTCAAGATTGCAAGATGCAGGATGCAAGATGCAGGATGCAGGATGCAGGATGCAGGATGATGCTATTTCCCCTGATTGTACCGCAAAATGGGGAGGACGCAACCGAGGAAAAGCACCGTTTGTAGGACAACTGCGAGCAGTTGTCCCACATCTTCGGGACACACCCTCAGCGGCAAATTGCTTGCAGGAAACCCTGCTTCGGTTTATAATGGCCCGGCGGGGTTTTATGCACATAGAAGTCGCCGTTGCCAAAGTGCCCAAGTGGGCCAGCCAGGAGAGCGGGGACACGCTGGAGATGATTGAGCGCCCCCGGGGCGGCTTCTCCTTCGTGCTGGCCGACGGGCAGGGGTCGGGGCGGGCCGCGAAGGCCATCAGCCAGCAGGTGGCCCGCAAAGCCATCGCCGAACTGGCCGAGGGGGTGCGGGACGGCGCCGCCGCCCGGGCCGCCCACGACTTCCTCTACACCCACAAGGGCGGGCGGGTCTCCGCAACTCTGAACATCCTCTCCGTGGACCTGACCACCGGCACGCTGGTCCTCTCCCGCAACAACCCCCATCCGGTGATTGTGGTGAGGCCGGACGGAGAGGTCAACCTGCTGGACGCGCCGTCCCAGCCGGTGGGGATTTACCCCCGCACCCGTCCGGCCATCACCGAGGTGGCGATGGAATCGGGCCTGGTGGTTGTCGTCTACACCGACGGGCTGGCGCTGGCTGGAGAGGGACGGGGCGGGCCGATGGACCTCCCCGCCGTCGTCGGAGAGATGGCCGCACAGGGCCTGGATGCCCGGCAGATGGCCGACGGCCTGCTGGCCCGCGCGCTGGCGCTGGAAGCGAACCGCCCCCGGGATGACATCAGCGTGCTGGTCCTCCGCGTCGGGCCCGACACCGGCGACCCGATCCGTCGTCTGTATGTCCAGGTCGGTACGGGAACGTAGATGAAACTCGTCAATCCCCGCACCCTTCGGGCCTACCTTCGGGATACCTGGCTGCTGGTCCGGGAATTCCGGTATTCCCTCATGCTGTTCATCGTCCTGCTCCTGGTCGGAACGGTCATCCTGCGGTTCACCTACGACGCCAACCGGCCCCTGGGCTGGGGGGACGCCCTGGATACCACCGTCAAACTGATGTTCTTTGAGACCACGCACGAATATCCCCGCGCCTGGCCGGCGCAGGTCGTCTTCTTCTTCTGGCCTCTGCTGGGACTGGTCCTGGTGGTGAACGGCGTGGTGCAGTTCTGGACCGCCCTCTTCAACCGGCGGGAACGGCGGGAAGCATGGGAGGTGGCCGTGGCCTCTACGTATCGGAACCACATCGTGGTCTGCGGGCTGGGCAAAGTGGGGTACCGGGTGATTCTCCACCTTCTGGGGATGCAGTACGAGGTCGTCGGGGTGGAGAAAAACCCCGAGGCGAGATTCATCCCCGCCATCCGGAAGGAGAAAGTGCCGGTCATTGTGGGGAACGCCCGCCAGCGGGACGTCCTGGAAAAGGCCGGGGTCCGCTTCGCTTCCGCCATCGTCGCCGCCACCGAGGACGACCTGACCAATCTGGACATTGGGCTGGAGGCGCGGCTATTAAACCCGAATATCCAGGTCGTCCTGCGGCTGTTTGACCAGGACCTGGCGGAGCGCATCCGGCAGGGCTTCGGCTTTCAGGCCGCCTTCAGCACGTCGGCGCTGGCGGCTCCGGCCCTGGCGGCCGCCGCCACCCGCGCGGCTGTGGAGTACTCCTTCTACCTCAACGACGTCCTTCTCAACATCAGCCGCCTGACAGTGAACCCCGGCTCTGCGCTGGCTGGACGCCGGGTGGGTGAGGTGGAGCAGGAACTGGACCTCTCCATCATCCTCCTCTCCGACCCGACGGGGGTGGATTTCCACCCGTCCGCCGACCGGGTGCTGAACCCGGGGGACCAGATCGTGGTCTTCGCCTCGCTGGAGGCGCTGGCCTGCCTGAACCGGATGAACGGGGCGGAGGGAGTGTGCCCGCCGGAGGAGCGGAAACGCCCAGGCTGGCTGAGCCGACGGCGGAGATAGACGACTATCTGTGGTCGGTGGTCTGGCTACCCGACAGTTTGAAATCAGGACACGGATACACACGGGTTTCACGGATCAGCACGGATGAAACCTGTACCATCCGTGCCCATCCGTGTCCCATTGAACGGGAAACAAAGGTAAGACGGGCACTTACGGCTTATCAATCCGTGTCTATCCGTAGCATCCGTGTGAATCCGTGTACTGCCCGATCAAAAGTGTCAGGTGACCAGGTCGGTGGTCAGTGGTCCGTGGTCGGTGGTCCGTCGCCCGTGGTCAGTGGTCGGTGGTCCGTGGTCAAAATCGGGGTTGTCGGGCCGTGCGGGGCAGGCAAGAGCACGCTGGTGCGGGCCCTGCGGGCGCGCGGCATCGCCGCCCGCGAGATTGCCCAGGAGCACTCCGGCGTCCCCGCGATGTGGCAACGCATCACCCGGCCCGACCGCCTGGTCTACCTGGACGTCTCCCGGGAGACGGCGGAGCGGCGGCTGGCGCGGGAACTCCCCCCGGGCTGGTGGGAGGAGATGACCGCCCGGCTGTCCCACGCCCGCGCTCACGCCGACCTGATGGTGGAGACCGACAACCGGACGCCCGAGGAGGTCCTGGAGCAGGTGCTGATGTTTTTGGAGTCCATCGCCACGAATGGCGCGGGTTAAGAGGAGTCATCCTGTAAAAACCACAAAGGACACGAAGGATGCACAAAGGGCACGAAGGAATTTTAGCCGTCAGGGGTCAGTCGTTGGGGATTGCTCTATTTTTCTAACCCCTAACCCCTGACCACTAACCCCTAAACTTTGTGTCCTTTGTGGTAAGTCATTACGAGTTTCCGATGGATTTCAACCGGCGCGCCGACATCCTCCCCCTGATGCTGCTCCTGGCTGTCGCCCTGGCGGCATCTGTGCCCCTCTGGGGGCCGGGCATCGTTAACACGCGCGGCGGAGGAGATAGCCCCTTCCTCCTCCAGCGCGTCCACCAGATGGCCGCCAACCTGCGGGCCGGCGTTTTCCCCGTCCGCTGGATGCCCGATGCCGCCTACGGCCTGGGCTACCCTTTCTTCAGTTACTACGCCGCCCTCCCCTACTATCTGGCGGGCCTGCTGGTGGTGATCGGGCTGGACATCCTCACCGCCATCAAAATCACCCAAACTCTGGGCTTCCTGGCGGCCGCGCTGGCCATGTACGGCTGGATGCGCCGCCTGACCGCCAACCGGTGGGGCGCGTGGCTGGGGGCTGTCGGCTACACCGTCGCTCCCTTCCATCTGGTCAACGTCTACGTGCGGGGGGACTCCCTCTCCGAATTTTACGCCTTCATTTTCTACCCCCTCATCCTCTGGGCGCTGGACCTTCCCGAAGGCCGCCCGCTCCGTCGGGCCGGGATCGCCCTGGCCTATGCCGGACTCCTGCTCACCCACAACATCTCCGCCTTTATCTTCACCCCCTTCGTCCTGCTGTACGTGCTGATCCGGCGCCGTCCGGACTGGCGGACACTGGGAGACCTGAGCGCCCTGGGCCTGGGACTGCTCCTCTCCGCCTGGTTCTGGCTCCCCGCCCTGGGCGAGAGCAACCTGGCCCAATTAGGGGCGGTCACCCAGGGATACTTCCACTACACCAACCACTTCCGCGCGCGGAATCTGGTGCAGAACTGCTTCTTTTTTGACTATTCCCTCTCTTCCCCGGAACGGACTCCCTTCGCGATGGGGCTCCCCCAGGCTGTCGGCGCGGCGCTGGGGGGACTGGTACTGTTGGTCCGGCTGGTAACCGCACGGGTTGGACGACCGGTCGGAGGGCAACCGGTAGGGGCAGGCCTTGCGCCTGCCCCTTCCCTGCTGCTGGGATTGGTCATCTCCACCCTGATGATCACCCCGCTCAGCAAACCCCTCTGGGACCACCTGCCGCTGTTGCCGATGGTCCAATTCCCCTGGCGCTTCCTCTCCGTTCAGGCCCTTTTCGCCGCCGCCGCGCTGGGGATGATACCTCACTCCACCCCCGGCTCCCTCCGCAGGCGGCAGGGGTGGGGTGAGGCCCTCTGCGGCCTCATCCTGATGGCCGCCGTGCTGGTCCCCCTCCACCCCGACTGGCTCCCCATCGGCCCGGAGGACGTGACGCGTGAGCGGTTGCTCCTCTACGAACTGTTCACCAGCAACATCGGGACGACCATCCGGCACGAGTACCTCTATCGGGCCGTCGTCCCTCGCCCCTTCACATCCGACGCGGCCATAGAGCCGGACGCGCCGCCCCGGGCGATCCCGCTGGACGGCGCGCGCCTGGAGGCGGAGCAGGTGGAGTCCGCCCCCACCCGCCAGGTCTGGCGGGTGGCGGGCGAAGGAGGCGGCATCGCCTTCCCCATTCTCTACTGGCCCGGCTGGCGGGCCCGCGTGGACGGCGAACCGGTGGACGTCGGGCCGGTGGAAGGGTCCGGCTACCTGGCCCTGCGGGTCCCGCCCGGCGAGCACACCGTCGTCCTCTACCTGGGGCGGACCCCCATCCGGGCTCTGGCGGAGGGAATCTCCCTCGCCGCTGCCCTGGGGGTGGCGGTCATTGTCGCAGGGCGGTATCTGACCGCCCGTCGCCGCGCCCTGCTCTATGCCCTTTGCGTCGTGATTGCCCTCACCCCCACCCCCGTACCCCCTCCCCCTCTCCCACAAGTGGGAGAGGGGGAGGGGGGCAGGGGGGAGGGGGTGAGGGCCCCTCTGACCATGGACTTCATCCAGATGCCCTACCTCCACCCCAACCCCCAGGGGGTCCGGTTTGAGGGCCGGGACGGATGGGCCGAACTTTTAGGGTACACCCTCCCGGACGACGCGCCATCACCCGGCGATACCCTGACCGTGACGGTCAAACTGGAGGCCAGTTTTCCCGCCACCGTCACGCTGGCGCTGGTCTCCCCGGCGTCGGTGCGGCAGGACCTGGCGCCGCTGGCAGAGGTGACCTGCGCCGGTTATCTCTGCCCGCTGACCGTCCCGGCAGATACCCCGCGCGGCCTCTACCTGCTGCGCCTGCGGGTCTTCGGGCCCCAGGGGGAACTGAGCGCCCGGACGCCCGCCGGGGCGGAGATGGGGACCCTCTACCTGGCCCCCATCCGGGTGGTGGCGGGGCCGCCACTTCCGGCAGAAGCCGCGGTCCTGCATCCCTTCGGCCCGGAAATCCGCCTCTACGGCGCCACCATCGCCCAGACTGCGCCGGACCGGCTGACGGTGCGGCTGGTCTGGGGGGCCCGCTACCCCATCGCGGCCAACTACGGCATCTCCCTGCGGCTGCGGGACGCCACCGGGCGGGAGTGGGCCGCGATGGACACCCAGCCCGGCTACGGCTTCCTGCCCACCAGCCTCTGGCGCCCCGGCGAAATGGTGACCGACCGGTACGAGTTCCCCCTGCCCGCCGACCTGCCCCAGGACCAGGAGTACTTCCTGCACGTCGTCCTCTACCGGTTCCCGTCCCTGCAGGCCGTTGGCGAGAGGCCGGTCGGTCCATTCACCGTCCCCCTAAAGACGCCGTACGAGGAGAAGCCCGCCCCGCGCCAGTTTACCCTGCCCCCCGTCCCCTATCCGATGGGGGTCACCTTTGGCGGGGAGATTCGCCTGCTGGGGTACGACGTGGAACAGACAAGGGACCGGCTCCACCTGACCCTCTACTGGCAGGCCCTGACGGCCCCCCGGGGGGACTACACCCGCTTCGTCCACCTCTTTGACCCGACGACGGGGGCTCTGGTCGCCCAGAACGACTCGCCGCCGCGCGGGGGGAAGTACCCGACCTCCTGGTGGGCTGCCGGGGAGGTGGTGACGGAGACCGTCACCTTGCCGCTGGGGGAGGTGCCGCCGGGGGCCTACCGGCTGGCAGTGGGCCTCTACGATGCCACGGTGACCCGGCTCCCGGCCGTGGGGCCGGACGGACAACCGGTCCCCGACGACCGACCGGTGCTGGCAGTGGAGGTTCGGGTGGGGCCGTGATTGGGAGACGGGCGACCTCCACGAAGAGGGACTGGTCGTCCCGCTGGGGCGCGGCGTCCAACTCCCCCGGAACAGCACGGAGGGGGAAAGTCGGTTTGAGGACGGGCGCGTCCGCCTGGTCTTCCGGGCCGAACCGGGATTCCGCCACGTCCAGGTGGACTGGCCGTCGTTCCACAACGGGCGGGGCATCCGGGCGGACATTCGCCTGGACTGTCCGCCCGACCACGAGTCCATGACCATCGTCATCCCCATCGGCCGACGGCGGTTCTACTACAACCGCAAAATCAACTGCATGCCCGCCAGCGGATGGCTGCGGTACGGCGATGTGCAGGAGGAACTGCGCCCGGAGGAGACGCTGGGCTCGCTGGACTGGGGGCGGGGGGTCTGGGAGTACAGCAGTTTCTGGAACTGGGCCAGTGCCTCCGGCTTCCTGCCCGATGGGAGACGGGTCGGTCTGAATCTGGGGTGTGGCTTCGGCGACCTCTCCGCCGCCACGGAGAACTGTCTGGTGCTGGAGGGACGGGTGCACAAACTGGGCGCCGTCCGCTTTGACTACCGCTCCGGCGACTATATGCGCCCCTGGCGTTTCACGGACGACGAGGGCCGCCTGGACCTGACGCTGGTCCCCTTCAAAGAGCGCGTCGCCCGCACGAACCTGGGGGTCATCTTCAGCGAGGTCCACCAGATGTTCGGTCGCTACCAGGGGCGGGTGGTCGCCGACAACGGGGAGGTCATCTCCATCCAGGACCTCATCGGGTTTGCCGAAGAGCACCACGCGCGGTGGTAGATATGGCCGTAATCGTCCTGCTTCTGCTGCTGGATTTCGCCCTGACGACGGCGCTTTCGTGGCTGAACCTGGCGTACCTGAAGCGGCGGGCGGCGTCGCCGCTTCCGCCGGAGTGGGCGGCCCTGCTGGACACCTCCCGCTTCCCGCAGATGGTCGCGTACCGGGAGGCCAACACGTGGCTCTCCCAGGGCGCCCGTCTCACCGACCTGGCGGTGACGCTGGCGATTCTCCTCTCCGGCCTGCTCCCCGCGCTGGCCCGCTGGGCGGCCGCGCTCCCGGCGGCGCGCGTCGTCCAGGGGCTGGCGGTCCTGGCGGTCCTGGGGGGCATCTCCTACCTGGCGGGCCTGCCCTGGGGCCTCCTCTCCGACTTCGGCGTGGAGCGGAAGTTCGGGTTCAGCACCATCACCTTCCGGACCTGGCTGATGGACCAGGTGAAATCCCTGTTCCTGGCGGTGGTCCTGGGAGTCCCGCTGGCTGGCGTCCTGCTGCTCCTGATAGAACGGATGGGGGCGACGTGGTGGCTCCCGGCCTGGGGGGTCGTCACCCTCTTCCAGTTGCTGGTCGCCTACATCGCGCCCGTGGTCATCCTCCCGCTCTTCAACAAATTTGAGCCGCTTCAGGACGAGGCCCTGAGGGAAGACATTTTCGCGCTGGCCCGGAAGGCCGGTTTCCCCCTGGGCGGGGTCTTCCAGATCAACGCATCCCTGCGCAGCACCCACTCCAACGCCTACTTCACCGGTTTCGGGAAGAACCGCCGCATCGCCCTCTTTGACACGTTGCTGGAACAACTCTCCCACCCCCAGATTCTGGCCGTCCTGGCCCACGAAATCGGGCACTGGAAGAAGCGACACATCCTGAAAGGGATGGTGGGGGGCATTCTGCTCTCCGGCCTGGGGCTGGCGGTGGTGGCCTGGGTGCTGGACCACCCCTGGCTGTACCGGGTGGTGGGGATGGAGGACCTGTACCGCGCGGTGGGGCCGGTCGGGCCGGTGGCGGCGGTGGGGCTATTTCTCTTCGGCGTCGTCGCTTCGCCGCTGGGGTTGCTGCTGGCGCCGGTCGCTAACGGGATTTCCCGCCGCCGGGAGTACCAGGCCGACGCTTACTCGCTGGAATTGTACGACCACCCTACCGCGCTGGAGGAGGGGCTGATCCGCCTGACCGAGAAGAATCTCTCCAACCTCTTCCCGCACCCCCTGGCGGTCGTCTTCTACTATTCCCACCCGCCGCTCCTGCAGCGGGTGGAGGCCATCCGCCGACGGGTGGCTCAGAGATGATTTTGCGGCGGCGGCCAAAGGCCGCCGCCGCAAAATCCCCCCATTCCCCTCTCCTGCCGCCGAAAGAGGCTGCTGAGAAAGTGGGGGCAGGCCCTCCTACCAGGAGGGGGGGGATAGAAAAATATTGTTTTTGTGGCGGCGGCTTCGCCGCCGCCACAAAAACAATATTCTTATCCCTCTCTCCCCCGCCGTGAAACGGCGGGGGAGAGGGAACAAGGGGAGAGGGGGCGAAAAAGATTCCCCCAAAGGGGACTTTTTCAGCGCCTTCCGAAAGCGGGAGAGGGGGCAGGGGGAGGGGTGAGGGTACAACCTGAAGTGCGAATTTTGCCTTAATGCGTAATCACCTACCCTGAATCGTTTGCAGATAATGTAGCGTAGGCTTTAGCCTGCGAATACAGGCCTGGCGGCCTGCGCTACAGAGGTATGCCTTCGCCGCGTCTTTGATAGCGCTTGCCCGGGGGCTCCCTGGTAGGTAGTTACGTTTTGGGCCTCTTCAACGCCACTCCGCTGCGCTTCGTGGCTCACTACGAGCATTTTCATCAGAGCATTGATAAAGCCCTGGGTTACAACTGTTGCCCCTGACCCAAATTGGGTGTATAATGTAAGTACGGATACATCCACCCGGACACTCCCAGCAAGTGTAAAGGGTCGTCCGTGGTCTGTCGTCTGTTGTCTGTCGTCCAAGGAGGTCAGGATGCGCGTCAGACGTCCTGTCGTTGCCGGACAGTTCTATCCAGCGGACCGCGCGGGTTGCGTTCGGATGATTGAGGAGTGCCTGCCCGCCCATCCGCTCACCGGCCTGCCGGAGAACATTGTCGCCGGGGTCGTCCCCCACGCCGGGTGGGTCTTCTCCGGCCCCACCGCCGCCAAAGTCTTCGCCGCCATCCGCTCCCAGTTCACCCCCGATACCGTCGTCCTCCTCAGCGCCAACCACCGCTGGGGGGGATTCCGACCGGCGGTGTACGGGAGCGGGGCCTGGCTGACCCCGCTGGGGGAGGTGGAAGTGGACGCCGACCTGGCCCAGGCGGTCATCCAGGAGGGCGCGGGGACGATAGTGGATGCTCCCGAGGCCCACGCGGGCGAGCATTCCGCCGAAGTCCAGGTCCCGTTCATCCAGTACCTCTTCCCCCAGGCCCGGATTCTCCCTATTCTGGTCTCGCCGGACGAACGGGCCATAGAGGCCGGGGAAGCCATCGCCCGGGCTATCGCCGCCTCCGGGAAGCGGGCCGTGGTGGTGGGCACTTCCGACCTGACCCACTACGGGGCGATGTACTACGGCTTCGCCCCCGCCGGGACCGGCGAACGGGCCCTGGCCTGGGCCCGCGCCAACGACGAGCGGGTCATCCGCCTGATGCTGGACATGCGGGCCGAAGAGGTCATCCCCGAGACGGAGACCCACCACAATGCCTGCGGCGGAGGGGCCATCGCGGCCACCATCGCCGCCGCCCGCGCGCTGGGTGCCCGGAAGGGCGTGCTCCTGGAATACACCAACAGTTATCAGGTGATGCCGCGGGGCCCCGCCACCGACTTCGTCGGCTACGCCGCCGTGGTGTTCGGATAGAGGGGAGGTGTGAAATGGCGCTCTCTCCGGAAGACCGCCAGTACCTGCTCACCCTGGCCCGTCAGACCATCGCCCGGGCCCTGGAGGGCCAGGACCCGCCGGAGGTGGACCTGAACACCGTCTCGGAGGCGCTGCGGCGGCCCGGCGCCTCCTTCGTCACCCTGACCATCGGGGGGGAACTGCGGGGGTGCATCGGCTCCATAGAGCCGCGCCGCCCGCTGGTCCTGGACGTGCAGGAGAACGCCATCGCCGCCGCCTTCCACGACCCCCGCTTCCCGCCCCTGAACCGCCGGGAACTGGACCGAACCCACATAGAGATTTCTGTCCTGACCGTCCCCCAGCCGCTGGAGTACGACGGGCCGGCGGACCTGCTGGGCAAACTCCGCCCGGGGGTGGACGGGGTCATCATTGAGCGCGGCTGGCACCGGGCCACCTTCCTGCCGCAGGTCTGGGAGAAACTGCCCGACCCCCACGAGTTTATGGCCCACCTCTGCCTCAAGGCCGGCCTTTCCGCCGACGACTACCGCCGCCCGGGACTCCGGGTGTACACGTACCAGGTGGAAATGTTTGAGGAGGAACCGGCAAAGTGACCGCCCCGTGCATCCTGGTTGTGGAAGACCACGAACCCCTGCTGAACGCCATCCGGATGGTCCTGCAGCGGGCAGGCTATACCGTCCTGACCGCGACCGACGGACAGAAAGGGCTGGAGGTGATGGAGCGGGTGCGCCCCGACCTCATCGTCGCCGACATCATGATGCCCAATATGGACGGCTACGAATTCTACCACGCGGTGCGCGCCCGCCCCGACGGCCTGACCATCCCGTTTATCTTCCTTACCGCCAGGACAACCCGGGAAGACATCCTGCGGGGCAAAAGCATGGGGGCGGAGGACTACCTCACCAAGCCCTTTGATCCGGAGGAACTCCTGGTCGCGGTGCGTTCCCGCCTGAAGCGGGTCGGGGAAATTCAACAGGCCATATCCAGCGAGTTTGACCAACTGAAGCGACAGATTGTCACCGTCCTGAGCCACGAACTGCGCACCCCGCTGACCTACATCACCGGGTACACTGAACTGGCCCTGGAGGAACTCCCCTCCCTCTCGCCAGGGGAGTTGGAGCAATTCCTGGAGGGAATCCGGCGCGGCTCCGACCGGCTGAACCGGCTGGTGCAGGACCTGCTGACCCTGATCCGGCTGGATACCGGTCAGGCGGCGACGGAATTCCGCCTGATGGTTCGTCCGCACGAGAACTTCGCCGAAGTGGTCCGGCAGACGGTATACCGATATGAGCCGCAGGCTACCCAGAACGGCGTTCTTCTGGAAGTGCGCACGCCCCCCGAACTGCCGCCCGTCCCCATCTGTGAGCCGTTCTTTGCCGATGCCCTGGGCCGCCTGGTGGACAACGCGATCAAGTTCTCGCGGGGGAAAGGGAAACGGGTGGTGGTGGACGTGGGCGTCGCCGGGGACTGGGTGGAGGTCGGTGTGAACGATGAGGGCGTGGGCATCCGTCCGGAGGAAATCCCCCATGTCTTTGAACGCTTCCGGCAGATAGACCGGGAGCAGATGGAGCAACAGGGCGTGGGTCTGGGGCTGGCCATCGCCCGCGAACTGGTCCGCCTCCACGGCGGCGATATTACCGTGGAGAGTGTCTACGGCGTCGGTAGCCGGTTCACCATCCGCCTCCCGCTGACTCCGCCCATCGCTGATCGCTAATCGCATATCGCATATCGCGTATCGCGTATCGCATATCGCGTATCGCATATCGCGAATCGCATATCGCGTATCGCATATCGCAAATCGCGTATCGCATATCGCGTATCGCCTATCGCATATCGCTCATCACGCATTACGTATCACGTTTCACGTATCACGTTTCACGTATTGCGGGTCCCACAATATACAAAATCCGCCTGCAATCCGCATATATCCCCGTTAAGAGGTTCCCGATGGCCGATCTCTCAGTCACCATTGCCGGTCTTACTCTGAAGAACCCTGTGCTGCCCGCCGCCGGGCCGCCGGTCTGGAACGGGGAGGCGATGAAGGCCTGCGCCGCCGGAGGGGCCGGCGCCATCGTCTCCAAGACCGTCTCGGTCCGGCCCGCCGTCGTCCCCACACCCAATATGGCCGAAATTCCCGGCGGCTTCCTGAACACCGAACTCTGGTCGGAATTGCCAGTGGAGCAATTCATTGAGCGGGAGTACCCGCTGGCAAAGGAGACCGGGCTTCCCCTCATCATCAGCATCGGCTACACCGCCGAAGAGATTGCCGAACTGGCTCCCCGGGTGCGCCCCTTCGCCGACGCGCTGGAACTCTCCACCCACTACATCGGCGACGACCCGACCCCGATGGTGGAGGCCATCCGGGCGGCAAAGGCAGCGGTGGACGTGCCGGTATTCGTCAAACTGAGCCCCTTCCGGGATATGAAGACGGCGGCTCGCGCCGCCGCCGAGGCCGGGGCCGACGGCATCGTCGCCATCAACTCCTTCGGCCCCTGCCTGGGGGTGGACGTGGAGACGGGACGGTTGCTGATGGGAAGCCGGGAGGGGTACGGCTGGCTCTCCGGTCCGGCGCTGAAGCCGCTGGCCCTCCGCTGCGTCTTTGACATCGCCCGGACGGTGGACCTGCCCATCATCGGCGTCGGGGGCATCAGCAAGGGGACGGACGCCATAGAGTTTTTTATGGTCGGCGCCAGCGCGGTGGGCATCTGCACGGCCGCCATTCTCAAGGGACCGCGCATTTTCGGCAGGGTCGCCCGGGAGATAGAGAAGTGGCTGGACGACCACGGGTACGCCTCGGTGGAGGAAGTGCGGGGGCTGGCGATTCGCCGCTGGGAGGAGTGGACCTTCCGGACGGCCCACGTCCCGCCCATTCTGGACGTGGACGCCTGTACGGGCTGCGGCCTCTGCGAGGCCAGTTGCGTCTACGACGCCATCCACGTGGTGGAGAAGAAGGCGGTGCTGACGCCGGAGAAGTGCTACGGCTGCGGCCTCTGCGTCACCCGCTGCCCGGTACGCGCGCTGAGCATTGCCGGGTAGAACCTCCCGGCGCAGAAAGCCCGACGCTTTAGCGTCGGGCTTACGCGGCAAGGCCCCTTCGGGGCTCAAAAGAAAGCCCGACGCTAATGAACTTCAAGAAATTCGTTCAGACATCCCACTATGGGGGTCTGGCTACCTGATGGTTGGATGGAAGACGCTCCCGGCGACTTCCCATTGACCCCTCTCATCCCCCCTGGCCCCCCTTCTCTCCCCGCAGCGGGG
>Ga0272448_1000424_pt1 | contig 65780 bp, 64 predicted proteins | sample YNPCB0191_FD_202220 | JGI IMG/M metagenome (GOLD analysis project Ga0272448, IMG submission 202220) | Hot spring sediment microbial communities from Yellowstone National Park, WY, United States - YNP-CB-019-1 | ecosystem: Environmental > Aquatic > Thermal springs > Hot (42-90C) > Sediment... | reverse complement strand
ATAGGAAGCCTCAACCTGCTCTAGAGAAACCAATTCAACCTTAGAGAAGAGACGCTTCAGAGTTAACAGACGAACCATCAAACACCAAAGAATAAAAGGACGAGAAACGAATTATGCATTAGCCTAAGAATTAAAAAAAGACGCTCATTAAAATCAAAAAATTTCGTCGGGAACACACAAATCCATATTAAGAAATATTCTCAACACAGTCACGGATTCCAGTGTTTCCAGAGCCTATATAAAGAAAAATTCTTAGCATGTACAGAAAGCACAAGAATAGGTAAGATGGCCAGAAAAGCTGACCCGACTATATATACCCCCTCCCCCCTCAACAACTTACACAAAAAAGGAAAACCACAAAAACTAACGTGCAAACCACATGTAGCATGCTTGAAAACATTCGAAAATGGCCCATTTACGTCGTTTTTATATTTCCTCCACATATGTATTCTTAGGGATTTAGGATGAGGGTTAGAAGAGCTTCAGCTTGGGGGTTTCACCCCTTTAACAGCAAGGAGGAAAAAGAGGAAATAGAATGGTGTTTCACATCAAAACATGGAGTCGGCGAGCTGCCTAAAATTCCAGAACACGGGGAGAGAAGCATAGTTGGAGCAGTGGTTCCTCACGCTGGACTTGTCTACTCAGGACCCATCGCAGGATACACCTACCACAACATAGCAAAGGACGGAACACCAGAAACCTTCATAATCATAGGAGTAAACCACAGAGGCTACCCAGGCTTCAACACGATGCTTGACGGAATCTGGAAAATGCCACTAGGAGATGTCGAGGTAGACTCGGAACTTGCAAAAGCTATTACAAAAAATTCTGAGTACATAGACATAAATCCAGAGGCACACGACCAAGAACACTCAATAGAGGTTCAACTCCCATTCCTCCAATACATCTACAACGGAAAATTCAAGATTGTTCCAATAACCGTGGGCTACGGCGACTACACGATGTGCAAAAACGTCGGCAAAGCAATCGCAAAAGCAGTAAAAGACCAACAAAAAGACACAGTCATCCTAGGAAGCACAGACTTCATTCACTACGGCCCAAACTACGGGTATGCACCTGTTGGAATGAGACCCTTCGAAAAAGCTTTAAAATGGATGAACGACGCAGACAAATCCATCATAGACATCATCCTCAAACTAGACGCAGAAAAACTAGTAAAAACAATTCAAGACAAGGGCTACACTATGTGCGGTTCACTTCCAGTCGCCACGATGATTGTCGCAGCTAAGGAACTGGGCGCAAAAGAAGCTAAACTTCTAAAATATGCGACAAGCCACGACACAGGCGGAGGAACAGACCTAATCGTAGGATACGGCTCAATCATAATCCTAAAGTAAGAAACAAAAACACACTACACACTAACACACCGGAATCTTACCCATAGCTAATTCCATACAGAATTTCTCAATGTTTTCCAGCTCAAAATCAACAACTTCCTCTGCTTCCCTCTTAACCCTATCAAAAGAAATACGCCCATCCGGGATAATTTGAACTGCTGCTACTGTCGGCTGGTCAATAGGTTGCCCAATCTTACTCAACAACCAAACATACACCTCTTTAACGTCCTGAACCTGTTGATGAATCTTGTTTGCAATCTGAAAAGTCAACAAGTTATAGATTTTCCCGACATGACTAACAGGATTCTTGCCAGCTGCAGCTTCCGAACATTGCGGTCGATTAAGCGAAATAAGCCCGTTAACCCTGTTTCCTCTACCAACCTGACCAGAATCAGCCCCATCTGCGCTTGTACCCAAAACAGTTAAGTAAACTCCATCTATCCCTCTTCCTGGAGTGTCCAAAGTATTCAGCTGCACCTGCGTCTTAGAGAAGCTATTATTCTCCTCAACATATTGCACTACATTTTCAAGAATCTTCTCTTTTGATTCAAAATAATGCTTTTCACTTTCGATGAAACGGTCAACAAAAGCCATCGAAATAATCAATTCCAGATTATCATCTTTTCTCAAACCCATGACTTTAATGTCTTCACCAGACTCTGGAAAACTCTTCTTAAACTCCTTCGAGTTCAAGTAATTCTCCGTCTTTAACACAGCCATCTCCGTCTTCGTAAGAGGCGCCCAGCCCACAGCTGCAGAAGTGTCATTCGCCTCAAGAACCTTGCCGCCTCTTCTGAAAATATCCGTCAACGCAGATGAACCTGGCTGAATTTCAACTTGATACACAACATGTTCATTAGGATTCACAAACCGCATGTTCTTTTTAAACCATTGCTTCGCCGTTTGAACCGCAATCTCCTCAACGGGAATCTCGTCTCCATCAACCTCGTACGTTGCTCTGTCACCAAAAATTAGCTTCATCGGCTTTCTTACTATGCCACCCTTAAATCGCGTTTCCACGTGCCCAGCAGCTAAAAGAGACTTGTCAATATTGTGATGCAAAATACTTCCAGTCCTTTTCAAGTACTCCTTGCTAAGGTTAATTGAAATATCATTCATAATGCTGTCGCAAATGGTATCTGGATGTCCAAGCCCCTTTCTCTCAATCACTTCAATTCTCTGGTTTTCCAAAGGAACCTGTTTAAGATCCGTAACAACAATGTTTCTCATGGAAACTACACCGTTCCATCTTGCTCTGTGCTAACACCTTAACTGAATATATACTTTACGGAATAATCTTTACACGAAACATGCACTATTATACATCTAATAAGTAATAAAAACATTAACAACTTAAGAGAAAAAACATGAACACTAATTTTCCATAATTATTTCACTAACTTTATTTATACTGGAATACTTGCTTGCGCTGGCAGCTTTTTCTGTAAAAAGTTGGATAAGAGTTTCTGAGTTAAGTCCAAACTGCGATGTGGTTTCAACTCATTATGCCAGTGCTCACACTCCTCCATGCTCTTGAACTGATGCGTTTTCTGTCCGTAGACTCCATAGAACCGTTCCAACTTCCCGTTTGTTTACGGATAGTTAACGCAACATAGAATGTACTTGATTCCTTCCCTAGTAAGGTAGAGCCAGAACCTATTCACGCCTTACACTTTACATTCACTTCCACTAGTACAGAACTACGTTCCCCCTATCCGTCAGTATCTTTCCTAGTAAGTTGTTGCCTCCTCAAACACGCTATAAACTACAACCATCCTTGAATACAATTTCATGGTTCTGTAGAGTTAAGGTTCTGTAAATACCTGTAACTGATATTTCTGTCTAATACGAACTAAGTAGTAGAGAGGCTTAAAAAAGATATACAATAGTTTAATGTAAATGTCATTCATAAAACTGAAGATTGTGGAGGCTTGGTGAATGAAGGTTTGCTGCGCTTGGCTTTATACAATAACAAAATATGGCTATCCGCCGTCAATGGAAAAAATTTTCACATCTTTGAAAGAAATTTCTAAACTAGGCTTTGAATCAACGGAAATTGAGATTATGCACGAGTCACAACTTTCTCAATTTAAGAGAAACAAGGAAAAGATAAGAAGAATATGCGATAATTTGAACCTTAACATTATTGACCTTTGCGCTATTTTCCCTAATATTGTGAGCCTAAATGATGATCTAAGGTTAAAAAGTATTAAACATTTTGAAGAGTGTTGTGAGATAACCACATATCTTGGTTGTGATATGATTCAACTTGACTCTTTCCGTCCACCTATCAATTTTTTAGGTAAAACCCCATACAAAGAGACCATAAGCTTTGGTCATGAGTACAAGGTCGATATTCCTTTAGTTTTTGATTGGAACGTTTTTTGGGATGAAATGGTCGACACTTTCAAAACTTGTAGCGAGATAGCTGGAAAGTATGGACTTAAACTCTGTCTAGAACCTCGTGTAGGAGAGAACATAAGCAATACTGACTCGATGCTTCGATTAATGGATGCCGTGGAACGCGAGAACTTTGGGGCTGTGCTAGACACTGGACATTTGCATGCTCAGAAGGAAATTTTACCCTTGTCAGTCGAAAAGCTAAAGTCAAAAGTATTCTATGTACATGCATCTGATAACGATGGCAGAGACAACTTTCATCTAGCATTAGGAAAAGGAACAATCGACTGGGAATCACTCATCAAAGCCTTAGCTAAGCATTCATACAAGGGTTACATTGCAATAGATGTTGGTGGAACTGCTTACAAAGGAAACATAGAAAAGGATGTTGTGTCCTCAAAGGTTTTCATAGAAGGTCTACTTAACAGGCTTAATCTCTTAGGTTAGAATTATGAACTCCGTACGTGTTTAGCTCACCGAAAAGGAGGCTGATTTGTCCTTCTTTTTGTCCGAACAGCGCAAATTTTTCAAAGAGAAGGCAGAAATGAACTCTGTTTCAAAAGCAGCTAAACACATACTGAACTCCATAACTTTATGTGGAGGACGGGTTGTTACTAGCGACAAAGTTAGCAATCTTGGAAAACGAGAAAAACATAAGAAACCATAACGATATATAATACATAAAAAATAACTGGTGGTTATTCTTTGCCATTAACAGGATCTATTCTAAAGAAAAAAAGACTTGAAGCAGGCTTGACACAAAGCCAGCTTGCAAAGATGGTCGGAGTGTCACAAGCTCACATCGCAAAAATAGAAAGCGAAAAAGTGGACCCAAGACTCTCAACAATAAACAAGATTCTAGAAACACTCGAAGGAGGAAAAGGAAGAAAATGCGGAGAAATCATGACCCGCAACGTAATCACTGCAAATCCCAAAGACAAGATTAGGGAAGCAAGCGAAATCATGGTAAGATACGCAATCTCGCAACTACCTATAGTTGACGATGGAAAAGTCGTGGGAATGATTACTGAAGAATCAATCATCAGAAACCTAAATCCCAACATTGCAGAGGAAACGGTGGAAAAAATAATGAAGCAACCCTTCCCAAGCGTCCCAGAGGACATGGACATTGCTGTAATTAGGCCTCTATTAGAAAAAAACTCAGGTGTCTTGGTGACAAAGAAGGGGAAACTTGTCGGCATAATCACCCGTTCAGATCTTTTAAAGGTCGTTTCAAACATTGCCTTTGACACTATATCATAGCTCAAAAAATAACGCAACTTTTCAGAGGCTTGTTGTAAAGTTTACCATCAAAATACCGTTCTATATTTCTACAGTTCTAGCCCTTGTATTTATTAACTATAGGCATCCTCCACCCGATTCCAAAAGCCTGTTTTGTAATCTTTATACAAGGAACCGCTTGCCATCTCTTGTATTCGGACCTTCTTATTCTATTGTAAACGTCATCCACGACAGCTTTGGGGTATCCTTTCTTAACTAGTTCTTTTCGGCTTCTGTGATGTTCAATTATTTCGTCAACCAAAGGGCTGACAACATCAAAGTCGAATGGATCAAATTGGGCTTCCTTTAGCTCAGGCGATGGCTTCTTCTTAAAAACATTTTCTGGAATGACCTCCTTTTTAGCTTTGATGTTAACGTACCTAGCAAGCTTATACACGTCAAGCTTGCTCACGTCGCCCAAAGCCCCTATTCCACCAGCCATATCTCCATATAAAGTGCAGTATCCCAACGCAAGCTCTGTCTTATTCCCAGTATTCAAAACCAAAATTTTCAATGCCTTCAACCGATTTGAAATATCCATAAGACAGTTTCCTCTAGTCCTAGGCTGTATATTTTCATCAGCAATCGGATCATCATCAAACTCGTGAACACCAAAATGTTTCCTAATTGCCTTAAGAGGCTCATCAAGTGTTCTTTTATAGCTTTCAACAATGTCATGAATCGAAAATTTTACAAAACAGATCCCCAGATTATTCGCCAGTTTTTCCGCATCAGTCTTGCTATGTTCGCTTGAATATTTTGACGGCATAGAAACGCCAATGACGTTTTCTTTTCCTAAGGCTTCAACAGCGATGCAAGTCGTTAGCGAAGAGTCAATTCCACCGCTCATTCCGACAACAGCTTTCTCGAAGCCCGTCTTCTTATAGTAATCTCGAATACCCAACACCAACGCATTAAATTTTTCCTCCTCTTCACAATATTTTGGAGGAGCAACTTTAGGCGCTGTCCAAGTTTCGCTGTTAATATCAACAATTATGAGGTCTTCCTGAAACTGCTTACCAAACGCAATAAAATTTCCCTCAGCATCAACACTCATGCTTTGTCCATCAAAAACAAGCTCGTCTTGACCACCAACAAGATTAACATAAAAAATTGGAACACGTAATTTTTTGGCTTTTTCCTTAAGTTGTTTTTCGCGTTCAAACCTTTTCCCAATATAAAAAGGTGAAGCTGAAATATTGATTATGGCTTGTGTTCCACGTTCAACGAGAATATCAGTGACCTTAATCTCGTATTTCTTGTCCCATATATCTTCGCAGATTTCGACACCCAGTTTAACTTGCCTTCCACCTAAGTTCACACTTAGAGGGTGAATTTCATCCTCTTTAGCTGGAACAAAGTATCTGTCTTCATCAAAAACATCATACGTAGGCAAAAGAGCTTTATGTGCTATACTAACAATTGTGCCTTCCTCGAAAATAGCTGCAGCATTAAAAAGTTTGTCTTTCTTTTGGTCAACAAAACCAACTACGCCGACTATGTTCCTATTCATCTTAGCTATTTTTTTTACAACCTTAATATTGTCTTTGACAAATGATTTTTCACACAACAAGTCTAGAGGAGGATAACCGGTGACAACTAATTCAGGAAACACCACCAACTCAGCTTTATGCTTTTTTGCTTCTTCTATGTACTTTAAAATTTTGTCAGTGTTTCCATCTAAGTCTCCTACGGTTGGGTTTATTTGAGCCATGGCAACCCTCATTCCACAATCACCTATAGGTCTACAACAAAAAACTATCATTTTACCGATAAATGTTTTCGAAGATTAAAGAATTTAAGGCACACAAAGGATCAAGAGTGAATTGGATTTTTCATTATATGCCCCTATTGAATTCTGATTCTTATGTCCTCCTTAACGACATTAAGAATAATGTTAGTAACCGTTCTCTTCACATAAGGCATGGCAACCAGTCTTTTTATGAACTCGTTTAAGCTTGTTCTATCCAGAAATCTCGCAATTACGGCGATGTCAAAATCTCCAGTAATGTCATAAACCGACACTACATTGTCAATTTTGGCAATTTCCCTTTCAACATCTGAAAGATGGGCACCCTCAGCTTGAATGAGTACAAGAGCAGTCATAGCGTAGCCAATCTTTGCAGGGTCAACGATGATGGTGTAACCCTTTATTATCCCTTTTTCCTCTAGGTTTTTTATTCGATTAAATGCTGTTCCAGCCGATATGCCAAGTTTTGAGGCGACTTTATTAAAGCTAAAACGGGAGTCTTCTTGAAGTAAATTTATGATTTTAAGATCAACCTCGTCTATTTTGTCGAACAAAACGGGGTCCAACTCTTCCGCCCCACACTTCCAATGGATATACATTCAATAGAAAGCACAATATTTAAATATTTTGTCAATAAACCAAAAAATTTATATATAAATTTCACAATTAAAGTCGGCTAGTTGAATAAAACGGTGAACTCCATGAAAGACGCTGAAAGCCAAAAGAAAGCCATTGAAAAACTTGAGGCAAACAAGGTTCGTTGGGTACACTCAGCCTTCATCGACATCAGAGGCTTAATGCAAGACATGGTAATTCCAGCAAGCGAATACATTGAAGGCACAGCCTTTACGTCTGGAATAGGGTTCGACGGCTCATCGGTTAGAGGCTTCAAAACAATCGAAGAATCAGACATGATATTCATGCCCGACCCAAATACACTTGCGATTATCCCTTGGACAAGCAATGAAAACCAAAAAAGCGGAATAATCTTAGGCGACGTTTACGAATCTTATGGAAGCAAAGAACCATCAGAAGTAGATCCAAGAGGATATGTTGCAGCGAGAGCTGTAAAAGCCGCAAAAGAAATGGGATTTACCAGCTTTTTCGCTCCAGAGCTAGAATTCTTCATCTTCTCTTCAATCGACCCTACAAAATTAACTTGGGATCTTTGGGTCAGCCCAAAAGGAGGCGAAGGAGACTCTTGGGGGGCGCCCAGAGTTGTCCCACAGTCGCCAGAGACTTCTACAGGAAGTTATACTCTTAGGCCAAAAGAAGCTTATTATAGACCTCCGCCTGAAGACACAACAATTGAATACCGCAATGAGGTTGCCTCAATTCTTGAGGATTGCTTCGGCTTAAAAATCGAGAAACACCATCACGAGGTGGCAACTTCAGGCCAGATAGAAATTGATTTCCGATTTGGGCCCTTGATTGAAACAGCTGACAGTGCACTTTATTACAAGTTTGTAGCAAAAAATGTTGCCAAAAAGCATGGGTTAATAGCGACTTTTATGCCTAAACCTGTCTACTTGGACAATGCTAGTGGAATGCACGTTCACACATCATTGTGGAAAGGCAAAGAGAACGTCATGTACGACGAAAACGATGAGTATGCTGAGCTAAGCCAGACCGGAAGATACTTTATTGGTGGATTACTTGAGCATGCTAGAGCTTTAACTGCTGTTTGCTGCCCAACAATAAGCTCGTACAAACGGCTTGTTCCAGGGTTTGAGGCTCCAATCTATATAATGTGGTCTCGCAGAAATAGATCTGCGTTAGTAAGGATTCCGCTATACTACAAGGGACCTCAATACGCATCTCATAAACGTTGCGAATACCGAGGAGTAGACCCATCATGCAATCCATACTTGGCTTTTTCCTGTCTTCTAATGGCAGGACTGGATGGTGTCAAGAAGAAAATAGATTCAGGCGACCCTGTTGACGAGGACGTTTACAAACTGTCTGCTGAAAGGCGTCGAGCCTTGGGCATTAGGGAACTTCCAACAACCCTTAAAGAGGCATTGGATGAAATGAAGAGTGACGAAATTATTCATCAGACTCTTGGAAGCCACATCTTTGATGCTTTCATAGAATACAAGACGAACGATTGGAACCAGTACTGCCTTTACGTTACACCATGGGAGATAATGAAGTATCTTGATTATTAGAAAAGGAAAAGGTGGTGATATGAATGCGAGCATACGTGTTTATTGAAACAAAACCTGCGACATCGTTAGAGGTCGTTAAGAGGATAAAGAGTAAAGTGAAAGAGGTCGTTCAAGCAGACGCAATATATGGAAGATACGATGCTGTTGTGATCATCGAGGCTCCAAACCTCGAAAGCGTAAATGAAATCCTATACAAAGTGATCGAGAAAGACCCTAACATCGTCCACACTGAAACCTCTTTAGTCCTATAAAATCCACAATGAAACTGTTAAGGAACAAACATTAAAGGTTAGGTGAAAAATTGCCTTCCAAAGATTTACGTGGCAAAGCCTTAAGAGCATTCATAATGGTTACAGTAAAGCCTGGAACATCGGAAGAGATCGTAAAATCCAGAAAAATCAAGGGAGTAAAAATAGCTAATTCCGTCCTAGGTAGGTTCGATGCGGTTGTGGTAGTTGAAGCAGAAAGTCTAGTGGAGCTTAGTAAGATAATCTACGAAATGGTGGAGCAACACCCAAACGTCGTTCACACTGAAACTTTGATTTCAATCTTTCATCCAACATCCATAAACTCGTAATACTGTCCGATTTTCCCAGAAAATGCCTTATATAAAAACAAGCGGTGTTCGTAACGTGGATTTTGAAAAATTTGGATTTAGGTGTCTTCCGTTAGATACAGATCCAATAATTGATGATACAACATTAAGAGACGGAGTTCAAATGCCAGGCCTAGCAGTCACTCCCACAGACGCAGCGAAGATTGCAAAACTATTGGACGAAATTGGAGTTGAAAGGATCGAACTACACCATTTCCAAAAACCCGATCGACAAGCAGCAAAAATCATACATAAAATGGGTTTACAAGCTAGTGTTGCCGGATGGTGCAGGGCAGTAAAGGAAGATGTAGATAACGCTCTTGACTGCGAATTCGAGGACATCGGAATTTCGCATCCCGTCTCTTACATACACTTCAAGGCTAAATGGCCAGAAAAGACCCCTGAAGAACTCATCGATCGAGTCATTGAAGTCGTCGAGTACGCTGCAAAAGACCACGGACTAAGGGTTTTCGTCCATGGTGAAGACAGCACGAGAGCAGATTGGAACTTCGAAAAAAAGTTCATTAATGCAGTGGCAGATGCAGGAGCGGAATGCTATAGAATATGCGATACAGTAGGTATTGGACTATCCTCCGTAGACGCTACGTTACCAATCGGAATTCCAGCGAAGATAAGAGCTATAAAAGCTGAAACCAAGATAGAAAACGTTGAAATTCACGCTCACGACGATTTCGGGAACGCTGTTGAAAACACACTCGCTGCTATCAGAGCTGCTTCTGGAGTTTGGCAAAAAATTTACGCCAGCACAACTTTTCTAGGCATAGGTGAAAGGGCAGGAAACGCAGAGACCGAAAAAGTCATAATGAACCTTTTGATGCATCATGGCGTAGAAAAGTTTGAAAATAAAATAAATAAACTCAAGGAAACTGCTGATTTAATCGGGAAAGCCACTGGCTATGTTGTCCCTCCAAACAAAGCAATCGTGGGAGACTATGCATTTGCTCACGAATCTGGAATTCACACCCATGGAGTTCTCAGCAATGCCTTGACTTATGAGCCATATCCTCCGGAGCTTGTCGGGAACAAACGACGTTTGACAATAGGTAAACAGTCTGGAAAAGCAATAGTTAAGTATATGATTGAAGAGATAACTGGGAAAACGCCTGGTGACGAAGCAGCTCTTAATGTTCTAAAAAAGATTAAAGCAATCTACGCCGGTGGAAGAAAAGCCTCTTTAAGGGATGAGGAATTTCGCAGACTCCTCAGAGAATCTGGACTGCTAGAGAAGACAAATAATAACTCTGTCAAAAAGATGCCTTAAATTTTTTTAACGCCTCAACCATGTTTCTGATCTTGCGTAAAGAAATTTCGTAAGCTTCATCTTTAGTTAAGTTGCCTAACAAGAGCTTGCGAAAACCACAGTCTGGAGTGAAAATTACTGAGTCCCTGTATTCTTTGAACAGTTTCATTATTTTTAAAATTTCATCTATGCTCTCAATTCTCGGATTTTTTGTTGACACACAACCGGCAGACAGCATTTTTTCTTTTTCTTTTACTTTTTCTGGAGAATACACTTTTATATTTTGAGGCATGTCGCAAAATTCGTGGCTGAGATAATCCAATTCCGTATCAAGAAGGATGTCTGCCAGTCTAGGAGAGATTCTGCCACAAATGTGTGTCCCCACAATGCTGTCTTTACAGGACTTTTTTAGGCTGTCAAATATTCTAACTATGTCTTCTTCTTTATAACCAAAGGCTATTCTTGTTCCAACTAGCACGCTTAAGATGGGTTCATCGATTGAGATCATGCTGGCAGTCTTTGAAGCTTCTTCACAGCTTTTTGTCAACACGTCGGCAACTTGTTTTACTAAATTCAAATCAGCTACCGCAGAGTTAAAGGGAAAAACTCCCGGTTTAATTTCAATATAAGAGGCAAGAGTGAAAGGTCCCGTTATAGGAACTTTTAAACGAACTATGTTCGCTAAACCTTTTTTTTGAAGATAATTTCTTGTCCATAAAAATGGTTCTAAGCCTATAGGAGGACCTTGGTACTCAATTTTTTTTAGGTTCATCTTGTACCGAGTTTTTTCTGACTGAATTCCACTACCATGTTTTACGAGTTCATCTAGGAACTGTGGACCCATCTCAATTAATTGAGGATAAGATGGGAAATCCAAACCTAATTTAAGCTGGTCTTCTATGCATCTTTCTCTGTTAGGTTCAAAATCATCAAGAGGAAAACTGCCAATAACAGAAGAGAAGGTTCCAAATAACCGCAGCTCAGCCACCTTTGAATACAATGGTAAATGAAAAGAAAAATCTTTCTATTCAAGCCCAGTGCGCCATAATTTTATGCGAAAATGGGTTTACTTAGTTTTTTAGCAGTTCAAAGCCTTCTAAAATTATGGTTTTACGGCATTTCTTACAGATTATTGTTAAAGTCCTTAAAGAGCCATCATCAAACGTGCCGATATCCACTATTTTATAGGTTTTTTCAGAATCGTCATCAGGAGAGATGATAGTTCCACATGATGGACATGGAAATTCGCCTTCACCGTCTATGGATTTTAGGTCAACTTTCAGAACCATCATTTGTCCCAACGATGTTCCAACCATCAAGTTCTTTGTTAATTGAGGTGATTAATATTACTTTTTAAAGAATATGAATCATAGGTCCATATATTTGGAACATTTAGAAAAGCTAGAAGATTAAGACATTTTATAGATTCTGGAACTTTTGCTACCAATTTCTCGAAATTTTATAAAACAAACTTCTTAGAACTGTTGAATACATGATGAAATATAATTTGTAGAAACCCCCTCACTATTGTCGACAATAGCGTAGGCTCCTTTATTATTGTTATATGGTGGCCCTTTTCTTGAGAAAATTGTTATCACTTTTTCACTATGGTTGACCTTATATCCTTTATCAGCCGGTTCATGCCCCCTAACGATGCATTTGGCATTCACAATTCTAAGAAACATGTCTGTCACGTCCTCACCAAACAGATATCCTGCGCCGCGAGGGGAAAAATGGGTACCTTTGATGCCTTCAGCTGGATCGCTCCATAATATTTCTTCAAGATAAGTTTCAGATGGATGTTTTTTATATGCAAATGCAACATCGTCAGCAGTTCTTGCCTTACTGGGAACCCCGCCATGTAACATTATTAATTTGCTTTCCACAAGCACAGCCGTATAGAACCTTCTAAAAAGAGAACTAAGATTCAAATAAACCGTTTGCCATTCTGTACCAAATTTCCGAAACAAATGATGAGGAAGATCATGAGGAGAAGCTAAAAGGTCCTGTGGGCCCTCGTGGTTTCCTTGAAGTAAAACTACGTTTTCTTGAAACATTTTTTTTCAAACTTAAAACAACATAGTAAACCTCAGGAGAAAAAGGTCCTCGATCACCATAATCTCCAATAAAAACAAGATAATCATATGTTCCAAAAGAAACTTCGCATATTTTTATCTCGTTCAGTATTTGTTCGAGGCTGTCCAGATCACCATGAATGTCGCCAATTATTATTGTCTTTCCTTTTGGAGCTAAATAAACAAGCCTTCCGACAATTTGCCTTTTTGCTTTTTCCGAAGAGAGTATCTGGTCAACTTGGAAAACTAGCCTCAGAAACGCTCTGTAGTCAACATCGTGTGCTTCTTTTAATAGATTTGATAAAAGACCTCATCCAAATTCTATATTAGAGAGTCAAGATACATAATAAAGTTTAACACGGAAAATTAATCTCAGACCACAAAGAAGGTGAAAAAATGGTTCAAATTCTGAAAGCAAGCTTCGAAGAAACTCTTAGAAAACATGTTTTACCTTCATCATGTGTTGGTTGCGCTTCTTGCGTTGTTGTATGCCCTTTTAACTGTCTTGAATATGTTGATGAGAAACCGTTCCTCTTAAGAGAATGCAAGTCTTGTGGCGTCTGCGCCCAGGTATGCCCACGGTACAATTTATCTATTCCAGAGTTAGAAAAATTTGTGTACAACAGAGAAAGAAGAGACAACGAGGACTTTGGCATATACCGTAAAATAGTTTTTGCTCAAACAACAGACCAAAACATAAAAAGAGTTTGCCAAGACGGCGGAATTATCACGTCACTATTGATCTATGCCTTAAATGAAGGATACATCGATGGCGCCGTCCTTTCTAGTGTAAGCGAAACTGAACCATTGAAAGCAGTTCCTAAGCTAGCTACAGCGGCGAAGGATATATTGGATTGTGCTGGAACAAGGTACACTTATTCACCAAACATGATTGCATTAAAAGAAGGTATACTTCAAAAAAAGAAAAAACTTGCGTTTGTAGGCACCCCTGACCAAATACAAGCAGTTCGAAAAATCCAAACCCTCCCTTTAAAGAAATTCTCAGATGCTATTGCCTTAACAATCGGCGTCTTCTGCAGCGAATGCTTTACCTATGAAGGACTAATAAAACAATTGCTGCACAATGAACTTGGGATCAACATAGCGGAAGTGGCAAAAATAAACATAAAGGGAAAACTTCTCGTTACAACCAAATCAGGCAACGTAAAAGAAATCGCCTTGAAAGAGGCGAAGAAATATGTCAGAAACTGCATTGTGCAGTGTTCAGACTTCTCTTCTGAGCTGGCTGACATGTCTGTAGGGGGGCTGGGTTTAGAGGACTGGACTTTAACTATTCTCCGAACGGAAAAAGCTGAGGAGCTATTCTGGAAAGCAGACTCGAATGGAGTTATCCGTACGAGGCCAATTGAAGACGAAAAGGCTCTTGATTTACTAGTAAAACTTTCAAGAAAAAAACGAGTTGGACTGAGTGCTACTAAATTAACTCTTTAAACGCTTGTCACTCTTTTCCTAAAAATGATTACTCGATTTTAAGTAATAACCCTTAAATAAGTAACTATAAGCTTTATTGAGCCGAGCCTCTAGTTCACGGAAAACACATCATAAAAGGTATGTAGAATGCATATTAGAATGGTTTCACCTAAAGATTGGATCTGGATATGTATTATGGGTACGTTGGGAAATGTTATATCATGGCTTTCAATTATGTTCGCACCATTCTTGCCCACAGTTTCTTTTGGGCTGTATAGCGTCTCAATAGCCTTAGACCTTTCCCACATAACAACCTTCATCAGTGCGCTTTATGGAGGACCAGTAATCGGAGGTTTGACAGGGATTATAGGGGGACTGGTTGCTGCAAATGAGTTTGGATTTTCAAAGGGAAATATGATTACAGGATTTGCACTGCCTTTAGGTAAAGCATTAACAGGGGTAGTTGCAGGTATAGTAATGGCCGCCATGGGGCTTAGAGATAAGAACCATCAGCAACTTCGTTTCATATCATCAACTTTAATTTCTTATATTCCAGAGGCAGTTTATACGGTATTCATTTTCTTGACCGTTTTCCCAATAGTTTTTGGTACGCCGATCTTCGTTTTATATCCCATAATTGTCGGAATTCTCATAAAGGCGTTTGTTGAAATGGTTGTAGAAGGTGTTCTTCTTCTTTCACTGGCTAACAACCAAGGCTTTACAACAATGGTGAAAAGTTTCTTCATCAAATCATAAGATGGAACTTTTTAAGAGAACTGAAATTTAAGTCCCTGTTTGCTGTGCTAAGGACTCATTGTTCTCAACAATACATCTGAATTGATTTTTCCAGCAGAAAACGTTCTACCCGTCCTTTTGTTTTCTATTGTCATTACAGCAGGGGCGAAAAGTTGCGAATCAATTTTATAGAAGTCAAAATCTGTTTTCTTAAGGATCTCTGCAAACGGTTGCCCATATTGCTCTGATGCCGAAGAAACCGATTTCTCAGTTAGTCGTCTAAGTTCCACATCTTCATCGTAATTTAGGACTATATGTGTTTCTCCTCCATAAAGTATTGCATCATTCGATCGTCCCATAGCCTCAACAGGATCTTGATGCGCAGGCAGTATAGGCGCAGAGCCCTCTGCATACAAGATACATTTTGGATCTACACCCATGTTTACAAGTTTGTAAATTCCCATCTCAACCACTCTTCCTGAGACTTGAGTGATTCCTGAAATAGATGTTATTGGAACAACAACAAGAAAGAGTTTGCCTATATCGATCCGACAAGATTTGGTGATATTCACTACGACATCTTCAGGCGGTTCTTTACCGGTTTCAAGAACAAGCACAGCTTCGTCATATTTGTCCTTGTAGTCGATTTGCTCAAAAATCGACTTGGGTTTTAAAGCCAAAGCCCGAGCAGGACCAGACCCTAATGCTTGAAAATCCTTTGATTTTATTTGCCACCCAGCCATTTGAGATCCTAGAGTTGAGATTGCTGGAAAGTCCGTGGAGATTGAGATTGACGGAAGACTTTTTGAACCAATCTGGATAGTAGAAATTTTTGCTTGACCAAGCCCTCCTAGGCAAATTTCTGTTATTATCTTGCCAGCTTCAATGCTTCCTTCTGCTTCCAACCCAGCGTCTATTACCGACGCGCCTGTTTTGCTCTTCTTTACCTTAACCCCATACATATCTGCTTTGGCACATAACTCTCTTACAAGTTTCATTGCTCTTTGATTAACACTTACTTGTAACAACTTTCTTCTCCAACCATAGTTGGGTTATAGGTATTTCTCATAGGATGCGAGATGTGAATTTTTGTTCTTCGCTACGAAAAGTTTTCCTTTACCTTCCTCAACTATGTCGCCTGTAAAACGGTAAAATGGACCTATTATTTTTTCTCCATTAACTTTAACGTCAGGTCTAATGTTGTCTATCGTAAAAGTAGGAAGGACAGAAGGCAAATATCCACAGACAATTATTTTGCCATCTACCATTTCTGCACCAGCTCGTCCCAGACAGTCGCCTAAAATGATGATTGTTCCATTTCTCATGTGGATTCCTGGAAAAAATCCGGCGTAACACTCGACTTTAATCAGCCCCTCTTTCATGTGGCAGCCGATCTCGTTTCCTGCGTTTCCATGTATGAGAATTTCTCCGCCTGTCATGCCTTCTGTGGATCCGCGATATGATGAGCCAACATAGCTGCCAGCTGACCCGGTAACCTCAATTTTTCCTCCCTTCATCATGCAACCAGCCCAAGAATCGACATTGCCCTTTACTAGGATTTTTCCCCCTTTCATGCCTTCACCTAGACGCATTCCCGCGTTACCTTCGATAATAATGGTGCCTTGAGTCATTTTGTACCCTATCATTCGTACCTTGCGAAAATCTCCACTTAGAAAAATAACGTTGTTTTCATCTGCGTCACCGTCCTTCACAGTAATGCCAAAAATATCTCCGAGGCTTTCCTGTCTGTTTCCTTCCCAAACTCTTAATTCTGAAATTTCTTTGATAGATTTCTCTAAGAAAATATCTGGCGTAATGCATTCTGCGTAGACAGGTACTTTTAAGGAATATTTTGGTCGTAACGTGATCGTTGTTTTTCACACCTCTGGTTTAATTGGTACTGGTTCCGAAGATTTTAGGAACTTTTCTGGAATAAAATAGTTTTCAAACTCTATTGTCCAATAATCTCGGAACCGTTTCTTTAAGTCTTTTAAAGTCTCAGAATATGAACTTGCCATGGTACATGAAGTTGTTTCAATGTCTGTCCACATGGTTCTTCCCGCGACAGGTTTTATTATATTTCCGTTTTTCGCCACAATTTCTCCATCCTTTATTGTGAAAACGGACTTCTCGAAAGCACGGCGGACTTTTCGGTAATCCTTTGAAAAGTCCGCATTCTTCGGATTAAGATCGTATATTGCAATGTCAGCGTCAGCGTTAAGACCTAAATGTCCCTTGTTTTTCATCCCTAGGGCTTTTGCTTGACCCGCACGTGTGATAATGGCAATTTCCAAAAGGTCATATTCTCTGTCAATGCTTGGAAGAAGAGAACGTTTCTTGGCTTTTTTGTTAATCTTATTCAGCATAATACCTCTTGCTTTCTCGCTCATAAGCCAAGAGATTATCTTCGGATAAGTTGTAAAAGGAGCTGCGTTAGGATGATCAGTTGTAAGATAGACCTTCCATGGGTTTCTTATAAGTAATGCAAGTTCAAGACCTATTGACCACATTGTTGCATGTACAAGACTCTTTCGTCTGTAAGTAAAAGGAACTATGCCTGCTCCGGTTTCAGTTTCAACATCGTGGTTAACCCATTTGTTGCCGCTTAGCTCATGTAAGGTAAACTGCCATGGACCATCAGCCGTCATTGTTGTTGTATCTGTGAAGACAACTTGACCCATATCTATCGTTACGTGGCTATGTCCATTAACATATTTTGCAATCTCTTCAGCTCCGGACGTGATGTTTCCCCAATCATCTCCCTTAAAGGAGCTAAACTGGCAATGCGTTATATGTATGAAAGGCTTTTTCTCAAAGGCAAGATCCTCCACGCATTTCATAGTCTCAAGTGTAATAAGATAGTTCCCAGGTTGCCCAAGTCGGTTGGTGTGAACGTGAATCGTGTGGGGAAGATTCAATATACGATTTACCTTACAAAGTCCACGAATAATCTCTCTTGGCGTTATTCCGAAATTTGGGACTGGATCGTCGAGGTCTTTAACATTTCTCCCAAACCCCCATGACTCGACGCCGCCTGGATTAACGATTTTTATCGCGTAACCCTTTGTAGCCGATATCAGCCAAGCAACGTGAACAGCGCACTCTTTGAGAAGGTTTTTTCGGAGAAGTTCAAGGACAAACCACCAATCTCCAAGTAAGGGGAATGTTGCCTTATCAACCATCGGAGTATCATCAAGCTCTTCATGGGTATGGCGAGCTTCAAGAGGAGGCATAGAAGGATTGCAAATAGTTGTATATCCCATGCGTGAGTACCTGTAGCCTGTTGTAAAAGTGGACGGAACAGAATGCCCTACTCCTGACCTAGTTATGGCTGTTTTAGTTTCTACATCACTGTAATGATCTTCAGGTCGTAAAAGCCTTCCAGCATTCACTTCCGAGCCCGCAACGTGAGTATGTATGTCTACGCCACCAGGCATTACGACCAAGTTTGATGCATCTATGACATGTGCTTTTTTTTCGTTTATATTTTCTACAATTTTCCCATTTTCAACGCAAATGTCCATTATTTCGCCTTTTACATCGTTTAGAGGATCGTAAACATATCCATTTTTAATCAATAATGCCATGTTAAGGTTTCACCAATGTAAACCGAAATTATTTTTTCTTTCTTAATAGCATAGTCTAGTCGAAGACAATACTACTAAGTTATTTTTAAAGAATTAGGATGAGCTTTCTTATTATGTATCAATAACTTAGAACTGGTAATCATAAGAAAACAAGACAAACGAAATGAAAATGTGGAATATATTCTTTATCGAGCATGGAAGGCTATTCTTTCCATCTCGTTTCGTTTCTGCACAGCATAACTCGAAGAATCTCTGTTGGAAGCTGCAATTATCTCGTCAGCTAAACATTCTTCTAAGGGTTTTGGGTTACCAAAAGCTGCTTTTCTTACGCCCTCTGCAATGAAACGTAAGGCTAAATCGACTCTCCGTTGAGGCGAAATGTCCACGGCCTGTTGATAAGCAACTCCGCCGTAACTGATTCTTGTTATGTCTTCACAAGGTGCAGAGTTCTCAACTGCTTGAACAAGAACTTGAACAGGGTTTTGCCCTGTTCGTAAGTAGATAATTTCAAAAGCGTTTCTGACATAGTTTATCGCCCTGATCTTTTTGCCAGCATTTTGACCTGGACGCATCAAGTTATTTATTAGCCTTTCAACAAGATTCACTTTAGACTTGTGGAATCTTCGGTGTTCGTGTCTTCCCATTGAATGAGGTACACTGACTGGTTCGACCGAAACATATCTTTTAAGCCCTAGGTCTTTGACCTCAACATTGAAGCTCCATTTACCAAAAAGTTGAGGTGCCTCTTGTTTACTCACTTCTTTCACCTTAAATTGAACTCTTTAAGTTTGAATCTTGCTGAATTATATAAGTATTATGAAACAAATGTTGGTTGCCTAAACAAGAACTCTTGAAAGTATTGCTTTTGCTGTATGCAAGCGGTTTTCAGCTTGGTCCCAAATTATTGAACGTAGACCATCCATGACATCATCTGTGACCTCTTCTCCACGATGAGCTGGCAGACAATGCATGAACAAAGCGTTTTCTGCGGCATGTTTGAAGAGAACTGAAGTGACCTGATATTTTGGAAGAAAGGTTTTGAGTCGTGTTTCTTTTTCAGGTTCGTCTCCCATCGAGACAAATGTGTCCGTGTAAACTACATTGGCGTTTCTAACAGCGTCAATTGGTTCTCGAAGTATCTCAATTTTTGAACCGCTTTCCTTGGCGTTCATCTTAGCCTTTTCTTGTGCTGTACTGTGCGGCTCATATCCGAGAGGACACGCAACTGAAATATTGACGCCAAGTTTTGAACACCCGATAAGCAAGGAGTTGCAAACATTGTTTCCGTCACCAACATAAGCAACTTTTAAATTTTCTATGGTTTCAAACTTTTCCCAGATTGTATAAAGGTCAGAGATCGTTTGGCATGGGTGGTATAAATTGGAAAGAGCATTTATCACCGGAATTTCCGCATAGTCAGCTATTTCTTCAAGGTCAGAATGTCTATTGACTCTGGCAATAATACAATCTAAGTATCGGCTGAGGACACGAGCAGTGTCAGCTATCGTTTCGCCTCTTCCCAACTGTGACTCTGCCCATCCAAGGTAAATACAACGCCCACCTAACTCGTTTATAGCAACCTCAAAAGAAATCCTTGTACGAGTCGAAGGTTTCTGGAAAAGAAGAGCAATTGATTTTCCTTCAAGAATGTTAGAGTCGCCCTTTTTCAGCTTAAATTTTTTTGTGGTTTTAAGAATGTCCCATATTTCCTTTTCAGAAAATTCCTGCAATGTAAGAAGATTCTGCTTTTTCATGTTCTCAGGTTCCTTTTTCCTAATTTGCGGCTTGTTTAATTGTCTTCATTAAAAATTTTATTACAAATATATATTTTTCGGTCAAAAATAACAAAAAAATTGTATTAATGACCAGAAATAGTCAATGAAGAGTATCAACACTTTAAAACCCTGCATCCACAAGGTCAATTGGCTTCATAAACTCTCTTAGAACAACTGTTGCATAGGAGCCTTTATGAAGCATAAACCTAAACCTCACTGCAAAATTACCTTGATCTATATTATGAGTGTTCTCTTCAAAAGTGACATTAAAGTTCACAAGAGGAACTAAGGTATTTCTTAAACCGCCAGCTGCGCTTGCTTCAGACATATCTTTCAAGTAGAAATCCTTTGGGTGAATGCCTTCTTCTTTCAGAACTTGTCTTTCAATTTGTCCTTGAACTCCTTCAGAAACACTTTGGTTATATCCTACTAATGGCAGAGCAACAGCAAGTTCTTTTCTTCTAATTGCCTCATTAATTTCAAAGATTTCATCTGGCTTCGCATTTTTGAAATTGTTTGCAGGTAATCCGTTTTTGTCTAAACTAATCACAAAGTCACCTGGATAGGCTTCGATGAGAGATAAGCCACATTTTATTCGCTCGCTGAGGAACCTATTAAAAAGATAAGACTGGTAAGCTTGCACAAAAAGCACTCGAATAGTACGAGGAATCTTACGGAATGCTCCTAAGAAGTCGTTCGGGTATCTCGAAAGATGAAGCAGCATCAACCTCTCGTAGACAAGTCTCCGCGGAAAAAAACGTAGACAACTTTTATAGTCCCCAGTTTCCCTTAGCCGTTCTCGGGCTCTAGATGCACGTCGATGTTCATATACGCTGGGTTCAGAAAGAAAAATCAATGCCGCATTTTCATACTGACCTTTAACGATGTGACGCCCAACTTTATGAGTAAAAGGCCTGATAGTTCCAAACCTCTGATGTCCAAAAAAGTTAGGAATTCCGTTGAAGTCATCAATTTCATTTTTCGTTTCGTCAATTCTTCGTTTCGCTTCTTCAATAGAGCATCCGAGTTCCCTTACCTTTATGTCAAATTGGTTGCCGAAAAGAAACTTAGAAGAGATTTTTTCATTCGAAAAACGTGTTGGAATGATGACCGCGTTTTCTAGATGAATTTCATTCACTTTTTCAAGAGGAACTCCGCCAATGCTTATGTGCTGCGCAGTTAAAGCTCTCGCATCTTTTATTCCAGCAATACTAATTCTTTCTTGGTCAATATCTAATTGTCGAGATATTGCTCTTAATGCTGCAAAAGTGTCCCAGTCTTTCTTTACTAGAACACATATAATATAACGTCCAAAATTAGAATTTAGTTTGCTTGTGTCAGTGACACTAACGGAAGCTTTTGAGCCGTTAACCAGCACTTCTTCAACAACAAAGTCTTCTGGGACGATTCGAATCTTTCCACCGATCCCAAGGTTTCGCGAAACATAAACTGACATTCCGAAGTCTGCTTCAAGAGAGGGCACTTCAAGCGTCATGTGTATCCTCTATAGATATCGTTAATAAAGCGAAAGGCTTCCCGTAACCTTATCAATAAGGCTTGTCGGAGCAGGTCCAATGCCAAGCGCGGTTATTGTTCCTGGCGGAAGTTCAGTTAATCCCATGTCAGATACGAGAAATGTTGATATACCAAGTTTCTTGGCTTTTTTCTCCAGTTCTTGTAATTCTTCTTTGGAATTGACCTTTAGAACTATTTTACGTTGCCCTTCCTGCATCCAATACCGAAACCATTGTGGATGCCTTTTTTTTGTTTCTTCTGATGCAGAAACAGCGCTGTGGCAGGCTTGTACTGCAGCTTTTCCACAACTCATGTTCAAATCCGACCTTACTACTATTGCTTGTTTATATCCGAATGGTTGTAGGGCATCCTCCTGTCCTTTTCCTTTGTTCATGCATCTTTTACCTTCATGTCCGTCGTTATATGACTAAATTTGGGGTATTTACAGTTTTCCAGTTTTTCATAGTTACATATATACATGCGTATTAGAAACAAATATTTGGAATTTCAACTTTTTTGTTTCTTCAAGGTAAATGCTTAGACAGTATGAGGAACAAAGGATTTTCAGGAACTTGGAGGTGAACTTTAAATCTTGAGTACGCAATGAGGTCAATTCCAAGGTTGTTTTACATTAGGATGCGAGGTGAAAAGCGTGGATTATGAGGCTGTATGGGAGCTCATGTCTAATTTAATTGTAGAGCTGCGAAATAAGGGTGAAGAAATTCCAGCTAACATCATGAGCGACCTGCGAGCTGCCAAAACTTTAATGGAAATTTATAAGGTTGACCAATCGCGTTCTGAAATCCTTCAAAAAAGTGAGGAGTACCTTGCAAATCTTGAATCCACTCTGCTTCCTTTAGCAGGAAAGAGGCTTGGTAAAACAGAAATGAAAAAATGGCTAAGAAATCTTGCCGAATTACAAAGACGCGAAACATTATGGAAACCTAAACCTTCGAAGGGGGTTCCTGTCGGGGTTCCTCGTGAAGACAAGTGGGTAAGAATTGAACCTTTTGAAACTGTCACAATTGAAAAAATAAAACATCTTGCTGAACAAAAAGGATTAAAATTAACGGTTCAAACCGATAGCACCGTCCTTGTTTATGGAGAGGAACAAAAGCTGAAACATTTTATTAAGAACGTGACTAAGGTATTACAAAAAATGGAAAGAAACAATTCGTAAGGAAATAATGAGATAAAAAAAACCGAGCGTTGGTTTGTTGAGGAATAAAGATGCCTTTTATAAAGAAAATTGAGGTCAACGGTTTTAAAACGTTTGGTAGGAAAACAACATTAATATTTGATAAAGGATTCACGGCGATAACCGGGCCAAACGGGAGTGGAAAAACCAACATAATTGATGCTGTTCTTTTCTGTTTAGGCGAACTTAGCTCAAGAAGACTTAGGGCAGAAAACTTTTCAAAACTTATTTTCAGCGGGACCCCTAACTCGGGTTCAAGAAAGAAAGATAGCGCTAAGGTCGTTATTCAGTTTGATAATTCGGACAATCGTCTGCCAACTGACACTGCGACGGTAACGTTCTCAAGAGAAATCGACCATGAAGGACAAAGTATTTTCAGAATTAATGGTCGAAGGGTCTCTAGAGCCTATGCCATGGAGATTCTTGCGATGGCAGGTATCAGTCCTTATGGACATAATGTTGTTCTTCAGGGCACACTTACGAGATTAGCTGAAATTTCTCCTATGGAACGTAGAAAAATTATCGAGGACATGATTGGTATTGCCACATATGATGCAGAGAAAACTGAAGCAGATGAAAAACTGAAAGCAGCAGACATTTCAATCAAAACAGCTATGGGGCAGGTAAGCGAGGTTCAGAATAGAATTGAGGCTCTAGAGAGAGAAAGGAATGACCTCCTACGTCACAATTTCATTCAAAGCGAGATTAGACGTTTTGAAGCAGCTGAGCTGTCTTATGAGATAACAACTAACCAAATGAAGATTAGCGAATTGACTACACAGATTGGTGTTTTAGAAAAAAAGATTCAAGCGATACGAACTCAGAGAGAAACTTTACAGTCAAAGCGTCACGAGATTGAGATAGAGTGGAGAAAACTTGGTTTTGAAGAGGTTGAGGCTAACCAAACGAAGTTTTTCCAGATCCAAATGGAGATAGGAGACTTAAGATCAAAACTGGTTGAACTTTCGACAAGAATTACATCTTACAAAACAAGTTTAGATAACCTTACAAGAGTAAAACAGAATGCTGAACAACAGATCGAATTTCTCTGTCAAGAGATTGAAAATATTAAGAATAAAATCAATGAACTTGCTCCAACTCAAGATTTACTTAAAAAAGAAATCGCTGAGAAACAATCAGCTTTTGAAATAATAAATGAAGAAACACTGAAAGCCAGATCTAGTATGAATGAGGTAACAAGAAGGTTACGTGAAATTGAAAACCAAATTGAACAGATACATAGAGAAGTGATAAAGCTTCGTAGCCAACGAGCAGAAATTGAATCTAAGGTCAACATTTATTCAGAAAGGCTCAGAAATCTTGAGGATAGAAAAGTCGATTATGTCGATGCATCAAATAGGCTTGAAAAGTCTTTGCAGGATTTAGAAAACATACGCAAAGAACGAATAGAACGATTAACTTTACTACAGGAGTCTCTTAAGAAAAAAACAGAGAAAAAAGAAGTTTTAGAGTCAGAAATAAAAGAGGCAGAGAAAATTGCTGATGTCGCCAAGGAAGCTCTTGTGGAATTTGAGACCCGCAAGGAACTAGTTAACAAGTTCACAACAGAAGAGAATGCCCTAAAATATATAGAAAAATCGTCTGAAGAAGGCATTGTCAAAGGCGTTGTAGGTCGTCTAAAGAATCTGATAAGCATTAAAAATGGTTATGAACGTGCTGTCGAAGCTGCAGCTGCTGGATGGCTTAACGCGCTCGTTGTTGACAGTTTGGAAACGGCCTTTGTATGTGTTGAAACACTGCGGCAACTCAAACTTGGGAGAATAAAGATTATTCCGCTTAAAGGATTATCAAGCGTTAGAATGGACGATTTTCCGCAGATTGAAGGTACAAAAGACAAGGTCATGTCTTTCGTAAAGTATGATCCGACGCATGAGGCCGCTGTCTCATTTGTTTTTGGCGATACTTTTTTGGCAGCTGACGAAAAAACAGCGTTGATGATCTCTCATGCTGGATATCGTTCTGTTACAAAGGCTGGCGATCTTTACGAGGCGGGGGGCGGTGTTGAAAGCGGATTCTATCGAGCGCCTATTGATTTTTCATCCTTTGTGCCTAGTGAGTCGGCCTTAAAAGACCTTGATAAGGCTGTAACTACGTTGAAGGCGAATTTAACTAAAAGAGAACTCGATATTAACGAGTTAGAAAAAGAAATCGTGAACATACAGAATGAAATAACTGCTTCAGCCGAAGTCTTGGGAAAACTTGATTCAGAAATTGATGGAACACGTAAAAGCATTCATGAAACGAAAAGAAGCGTTATGCGCGTTGAAGAGAACATAACAACCTTACAGAGCAGTCTCGAGAAAGAGAAGGCACAAATAGGGTTTTTTGACGATGCAATAAAAAGATGTTCCTTCGAAGAGAATAAGCTAAAAAGTGAACTTAATCTTAAGCGCAATGTTGACTTTTCAATGGCTCAAGAAAGAGAACAAAAACGTGAGGTCTTGGGAACTGAATTAATTACGCTAAGGCAGAAACTTAGTCAAGTGGAAACTCAACTCTCTTCTCTCCAGTCAAAATTGGAAACTACATTAAATGTAGAATTAGAGAATGCATATGTTCAAAGGGATAAGGCATCTAGTCAGATAGCAACTTTGGAGCAAGAAGTTGATAAACTTAACACTGAAAAGGAGACAATTCTGAATAAAATTAGAGAACTTGAGGTTGTTAAGGATCAACTATCCACATCGTTATTAACTATCAAAGGTGAATCGCAGAAGTACACAATGCATATTGATGAGATAGATAATAAACTTCGGGTTCTTGAAGCTGAATATGAACAGTCTGACAAGTTATTGGATGAATTAAGGCTCAACTATCAGACTTTAAATCTTCTTGTTGAAAGACAACTTGATCAACTTAGGAACTTTGGATATGAAGAACCCTTTACTGTTCCTTCCAAAAGCATCCAAGACATTGAGACTTCGTTAAAAATGATGAAGCTTGAGTTAGAACGGATAGGTGCCGTTAATCAACTTGCACAGACACAGTATGAGGATCAGATCTCAAAGTACAAGGAACTTTCAATACGCATGAACGAGTTGGAAAAAGAAAGAATGGCGATTGTTGAGTTTATTGAAGAGATTGAGAGAAAGAAATACAATGCTTTTATGGCGGCTTTTAACAAAATTAACGAAAGAATTGATAGATATTTCTCAAAGCTTACAGATGGAGGAAACGCCGCATTGAAACTTGAGAATCCCGAGAACCCATTTGCGGGAGGCGTGGACATGATAGTCCAATTTGTGGGAAAGCCTCCTATCCTAGTAAGTGGTGCTAGCAGCGGTGAACGGTCAGTCTCTGCTGTTGCCTTCCTGTTTGCATTGCAGGAATTCACTCCAGCTTCGTTTTATTTGTTTGATGAAATTGACGCTCACTTAGATGCTTCTAATGTTGAGAGACTTGGTGAGCTGCTTGCGGAAGAAGCCCAAAAATCACAGTTTGTCGTCATAACTTTAAAGCCTGAAATGGTCAGTAAAGCCGATAGAATATATGGGGTTTACGGTTTTGAGGGTGTATCGCATGTTGTAACAACAACTTTCAAGGAGGCCACGTGATGACAGAGACAAATATTAATAAGCCCTTTTATTTTCGCCCACCTTGGAATATTCTTTTCGACTTGCAGTTGCTGGAAAAGTTGAATCCTTGGGACATTAACTTGTCTTTTCTTCTTTTGTCGTTTCTTGACGAGATGGAAAAAAGAAATGAGATTGATTTCAGAGCTTCAGGAATGGCGCTTGGTTCATCTTCAACAGTCTACCTTATGAAGTCTGAACTGCTTCTTGAACTTGAGAAGGCTCCTTTAGCTCCAGACCCACCATCTGATTTTATTCCTCCACCCCTAGTTCTTCCGCTTCGATACGAGTTGACTACAACAACAATCCAGAATTTGCTTGAGGCATTAGATAATGCACTGAAAACTGAGAAGATCTTTGCCTTGAAAGCGTCTACAAGAACTGAGATCATTCCTCCGGCTGGCGTATTCCCCACTATCAGCGCTTATCTGATAGAGATGGAGGAGCAGATGGATAGGCTGATGAAAAAAATAGTAACACTTGCCAATGAGGGAAAAATCATTACTTTCTCGAAACTTGCACGTGGCTTAGGAAAGATTGAGCAAATTCGATATTTCATTGTTTTGCTTTTTTTGGCTCAAAAAAACAGGATAACCTTATGGCAGGAGGAAAATTCTGACGAGGTTTTTGTAACCATCAATGAGGCTCAGTAATGTCAGCTAAAAATGAAGTAACAACTGATGAAAATCAAGAGGAAAAACTTAAAAAAGATTTGGCTTTAATTGAGGCTGCCCTTTATGTAGCAGGCCGACCACTTGACATAAAAACATTAGGTAATATTATTAGGAGCCGATCGAAGAAAAGGGTTCAGCAGCTGGCTAGAGCTTTGATAGAAAAATATAAGCAACTGGAAACTCCGCTTGAGGTAATAGAACTTGAGGATGAACGATTCGTTCTTCAGTTAAAAACCGAGTTTTCAGCTAAAGTCAGGAAACTTGCTGTTAGGCCTTTGTTGTCTGACGGCCCACTTAGGACTCTTGCTTACATAGCTTATAAGCAGCCTATAGTCCAAAAACAGGTTGTTGATACTCGAGGGGCTCATGCTTATGGTCACATTAGGCAGTTGGCTGAAATGGGGCTTATTGAACGCAAAAGTGATGGTAGAAATAAGGTTCTGCGTGTAACGGAATTTTTTTCGGACTATTTTGGTTTAAGTCGAGACATCAAAATAATGAAACGTCAACTTAAAAAGACTTTTAATGAATTAATGAAAAAGCCGCTTAGTTCTGATGAAGAATACGATTTTAATGAGAGTTAGGACATTAAGTATCCGTTAAATTTATATTAGTCTGAAGGTTCCTTCCTTTTTACTTAAGGAGAATTAAGAATGTCATCTTGGCATGGCAATCTACATAAAAGGAAGCGTTCAGGCGGGAAAAAGAAAGCATATAGAGGTAAAAGAAGGTTCGAGAAGGGAAACTTTCCCGTTATGACCACTGTTGGTGAGCATGAGACAAAAAAAGAAAGAGGTAGAGGAGGAACCCTAAAGGTTCGTCTCGTAAGTACAAAATATGTGAACGTCTCTGATTCTTCAACTGGAGAAACTAAGAGGGTTGAGATATTAAGGGTTCTTAAGAACCCGTCTAACGTGGACTATGACAGAAGAGGTGTAATAACAAAGGGAACACTTCTTGAAACTTCTATTGGAACTATTCGAGTAACATCCAGACCTGGGCAATCGGGAGTTCTTAACGGAATTCTAGTCTCATAGTAGAGCTGTTTTTTCTCATATTATTAAGTCGTCCACAAAATATGTTATGGTGATTTGAGGATATGCGGAGACGAGATGAAATTGTTTTATGGCCTGTCTATTTTGATTCTATGAAAACAAGGTCTGAAGGAAGAAAGGTGCCTAAAAAGCTCTCGAGACCATCTCCAAACTTGAGTGTGCTTGAAAAAGCAGTTGCAAATCTTGGATTTTCATATAAAGTAATAACGGATGTGACATATCCTCGTTTTTCATGGAAAAAGAGTGGTTTAATTCTTGTTAAGAAAACGAAGCCTAAGAACAGGATTATCAGTGAAGTAGCTCAAGAGATTTCGAGACTTATGGTCTGAATTTCAAATGAGAAATGTTTATATAACAAACTTGGGTTTTTTCGTTCACGTCTTTTGAGGAGTTGAAGGGTTGAAGAAAATCGGACGAGTCGTTCATATCAGTCCGAGTGGTAAAGCAGTCATAAAAGCTGAAAAAACTCCTGGAATCGGCGTAACGGTAATGGACGAGAAGAACAAGCAAATGGGGAAAGTATTTGACGTTATTGGACCAACTGTATCGCCTTATGTCTTAGTTGATGTTAAAACTGGCGACCCGCAGGCAATTGTAGGAAGTTTTCTTTACTTTACGCCTCTTTCAAAACAGAAAAAAAGGAGTGGAAGAAGATGAGCGAAAATAAAAAAACGTCTGTTTCACCTGGTCTTAGAGATATTCAGCGATGCACTGAATGCGGCGGAACTAGGCTTATGAGAGATTATGAGTCTGCAGAAGTTGTGTGCATGGACTGTGGGTTCGTCCTTGACATGAAATTAACGGATCAAGGACCTGAGTGGCGGGCTTTTGATACTGAGCAAAGAGAAAAGAGAGCTCGAACTGGCGCTCCAGTTACTTTTACGATTCATGACAAGGGACTTTCGACGATGATTGACTGGCACGATCGAGACATTTACGGAAAAAAGTTTTCCGCAGGTCAGAAGGCTCAAATCTACCGTTTGAGGAAGTGGCAGAGGAGGATTAGGGTTTCCGATGCTATGGAGCGGAACCTTGCGTTTGCTCTTTCCGAGATTACGAAGATAGCAAACAATCTTTCGTTACCAAAAAGCATTTTTGAGACAGCTTCAGTCATTTACAGGAAGGCTGTTAAGGAGAGACTTATTCGTGGACGGTCAATTCAGGGAATTAGCGCAGCTTCTGTATATATTGCATGCAGACAATGTGGGTTGGCCAGAACTCTTGAAGAGATTTCTAAGGCTTCTAATGTTAGTAAAAGAGAGGTCGGGAGAAGCTACCGCTTCTTGGTTAAGGAGCTCGATTATCTTATTCCTCCAGTTCGGGCAAACCAATATGTGTCAAAGTTTTCTAATCAGTTGACGATGCAGGGTAAAGTTGAGGAGATTGCAAATAAAATTCTTATGACAGCTGGTAACCTTAAGCTAACTTCTGGCAGGGGACCTACAGGTATTGCAGCGGCAGCAAGTTACATTGCCTCGGTCTTAGTTGGAGAACGAAGAACTCAGCGTGAGATAGCGGAAATTGCGAAGGTGACTGAGGTAACCATTAGAAACAGATACAAGGAGCTAGTAGATTGCCTTCTCTTTGTCATGGATTTATAGTTAATTAAGGCTCTTTTGGAAGTAGTCATATCTTGACAAAGATGGGTGTTGGAATTACGTATTTTTTATGGTCTGTTTCTTTTGTTGAAGTGATAAATTCGGTGAACAATGTTTCGAAAAATTCTCTGTTAAGATAGAGTCCTTTTCCTATACCTGGGCACTCTTTTGTGTAAGAAAATGCATAATGTTGATTTCCAAGGTTGTCAAGCTTGAACGGGTAGAACCTGCAGATTATAGGTCTTATGCCATAAATGGTACATAATTTTTCTTTTAAAAACACGCATTTGCCGTCACTTGTTTTTCTCATCGCATAGGCATATGATGTTTTATCACCAGTTTCCTCCGCGAATTTTTCGATGTCTTCATTGATTTTTTTCGAAATTTTCTCAGCCTCATTCTTCAGTAAAAGAATTTTTCGAACATTAGTTTCTGTATCTCCACAACATAAGGCGCATAGGCTGCATTCGAAGTGAACGTTTCCAGGGAACTCAACATAAGAATGGCTTTTAGTAATATTCATCACCTCATTTTTTATTATCTATTATTTATTTTATGCGGCTTTATTTTGATTTTGAGAGCTTTGTCTTTTGCGCTACCTAAGGTTATAATTTAAGCAATATCGCTTGTTTCATTTGCGCTGTTTACGCTTTTTCCAAACCGTGTAAATTGACGTGCGTATTTTTTAGAGTATTAACGTTTATTTTTCTTGTTCCGTGCATGTTGTTGAGGGGGGAGGGGGGTATATAGTCGGGTCAGCTTTTCTGGCCATCTTACCTATTCTTGTGCTTTCTGTGCATGCTAAGAATTTTTCTTCATATAGGCTTTATGGATTCAGGGTTTTTACAAATTTTTTGAATAAATATTATAAATTTTCTCTATGATAATATGTGTTGTGAATTGGTATGGGATTTCCGAATAATGAAAAAGAAAGAAGTGGACGCACATCAGTTGTCACTTTGGCTTTAATTGTTTTGCTTACTGCTTCGAATATAGGTGTCTTTTATTTTCATAAGTCAAATTACGACTTCTACTATACTCTTACTCCTGCATTCCTGATGCGTTTACCCGCACTTTGTATGATGCTGAGGTTCGGAAAACATCTTCCACCGTTCTGTCTGTCACCGGTTGCTCTACTGATTTGTGGTTTTCCGAAGAGAAAATATACGACTATGTTGTTTCAAACATTAGACTACGTTCACGACATCGATATGCCTTATCCGTCTACTTATTGGTACATAAATTTTGACGGCTTTGACTACATTACAGAGTTTACTATAACTGAGTATAGAAACTACGTTTAGACGCCAAGTCTTACACTTGAAATTAAACAAGGCAACTGTGACGGCCAAGCAGTACTAACATACGCTATGATAAAATACTACAAGAAATACGTTTATGGCACAGAATACAGCCTCTATCTAGCGCATATAGAATTCTCCTATGACACAGCACATTTAGCAGTCATTCTTCCCGTTCAAGGAGGAGAAGTATGCATCATTGACCCAGCGGGTAATTACCTAACGTCCTCATGGTATACGATTGACTCGAAGCCTGCCAGTCTGAGCTTCAATTCTATTCAAACAATTGGTGGCCTGCTCACATAACGTATATCGCGTTATACAGTGTTTCTGTCATCGACGGCAGTTACAGTATTGCATCTGAAGGCACCTTAAGTCAAGTGGCAAATTTCCTAGCCCAAGATTAACATGCCAGAAATCAAGCCTAAGCTTTGGAACATGCTTCTTTCCAACGAAGTTCGATTGACATACGCTTGGTGATAGAATAATCAAAATCTTTGCCAAGAATAAAAGATGATTCGCCAAAAAATTAATAATCGAGAACCTTGAGGCTAATATATGCTTTACAAAGAAGATTGGCGAAAAACCTGTGAACGTTTCACAGCTTGGTGGAATAACGAAGGCAGTGAGCCCATAATCCAAATCGTAGCACCAAAAAAGGGTTATGAGAATTTGCAACCGTGGTGGGGCTGGGGATTCGCCAAGGACCCATTGAATCCGGAGAAGACTGTTGCCGAGTTTGAGGATTACTGTTCAAGAATGTGGTTTGGGGGCGATGCCTATCCTGATTTGTGGATTAATCTTGGAGCTGGAATCGTCGCCACGTTTCTTGGTGCAGAGGCAAGGTTCCGTGACGATTCTGAGACTGTCTGGTTTGAAACTCCTAAGCCTTGGTCAGACCTTGAGAAATTGACGGCTACTCCATGTGGTAAATGGTGGAAGATAACGAAAGACATCACTTCGTACGTGAGTGAGAGAAGCCGAGGAAAATTCATGACTGGAATCACAGACTTAGGTGGCGTAACCGACGTTCTTGCGTCCTTACGTGGCTCACAAAACCTAATCGTTGACATGTTCAAAAACCCTGAAAAAGTGAAGGCTTTATCAAACATAATTCTTGAGTTGTGGCACAAATGCTATGATGAACTTTACCGCATTTCAGAGGGTTCCACACGTGGAAACTCAGCTTGGATGGGGTTGTGGTGCCGCGAAAGATGGTACCCAATACAATGCGACTTTGCTGCTATGTTATCGCCAAGAATTTTCATGGAACTCGCTTTCCATTACATTAAGGAACAGTGTGTGCGGTTAGACCATACAATCTATCATCTGGACGGCCCAGGAGAAATCCCGCACCTCGATGCCCTTCTCAGCGTACCTGAGCTTGATGGAATACAGTGGACTCCTGGAGCAGGCAACCCGCCAGTCACTTCAGCAATGTGGCTTAAAATGTACGAAAAGATACAGAAAAAGGGTAAACGCCTTGTCTTACTTGATGCGCAGGACAACGAAATTCCTTCATTATTTAGAATTTTGGGCACCAAAGGATTGCTCGTTAGGACATATTGCACTACAGAGGCGCGTGGGAGGAAACTACTTAAATCTTTAGGTTTTAAGTCAAAGAAGTAAAGCCAGTCTTATTTAATGAAAAGAAAAGTTAGCAATGTTAATATTAAAGACTGAATATAGCATCTAAAATTGCGAATTGGGTGACGCATGTTTTGACTAGTAACATACTTGAAATGAGAAATCTCACTGTTAAGGTTTCAGGTAAGAAAATACTGAACAAAGTTGACCTCGAAATTCCAGAAGGCGAAGTGCACGTTCTTTTCGGTCCAAACGGCTCGGGAAAAAGTTCATTATTAATGACGATTCTGGGAATACCCAGTTACAAGGTTGTAGAAGGCTCAATTCTTTTCAAAGGTAAAGACGTAACTCACATGCCCATTAACGAGAGAGTTAAACTTGGAATGAGCGTAGCTTTTCAGAACCCTCCTGTTATACGTGGGGTAAAGCTAGGGGGCATCCTTGAACACTTGGCGGCAAATAAGAAGAGAATAGACACGTTGATGGAGAAAGTAAAGTTTCCACAAGAATTCTTAGAAAGAGACATAAACTTGGGATTCTCCGGAGGTGAAGTTAAAAAATCCGAAATTATTCAAATTCTCGCCCAAGACAGCGATTTTGTTATGCTTGATGAGCCAGATTCGGGTGTTGACGTCGAAAATCTGCAAATCATCGGTAACATAATTAACAGTATGCTTTCGGAGAAGTCCGCTCTCTTGATTACTCATCAAGGTCACATACTTCGATACGTAAACGCTGACAAAGCTCATGTTCTAGTAAACAACTCAATCGTTTGTTCAGGAGAACCATTAAACATTCTCACCCAAATTCTAAATGAAGGATACGGTTGGTGTATGAAATGCCCAAAAGCTATGAAGATGCAGCAAAGGCAAGAGATAAACCCGCGGCATTAGGTCCAGACATTGATGTAAGTAAATTTTCGAGTAACCCAAAAGTCTGGAATTTTTGTCCGATTACGCTGCTCCCTGAAGACGTGTTGAAACGCGCTTACGAGGTAGGGATTGTTGCAGATGACCAGTCACGTTCCGGCTCTTTCTTTCAGCTCGACCACTCTGTCACGTCGAAGGCTGTTCAGAAAATGTTCGAAGGCAAAGTCGAAATAATGAGCACGTCTGAAGCCATAGAAAAATACGATTGGATGAAAGACTATTGGTGGACAGCTGTAAAGGTCGACGCTGACAAGTACACTTCACTTGCTGAATTGAAACAAAACCAAGGCTATTTCATCAGGATTTTTGAAAATCAAAAGGTTACACTTCCGCTTCAAGCTTGCCTGTTTGTTTCCACTGACAACATTAGCCAAAACGTACACAACGTCATAATTGCGGAACCAGGCTCAGAAGCACAGCTTATCACAGGATGCACGACACATCCAACTGTTAATAGTGGATTGCACATTGGAGTTTCCGAGTTCTTCGTCAAAAAAGACGCTAAGCTCACATTCACGATGATTCATAACTGGGTGCCTGGATTCCATGTTCGACCAAGGTCAGCTGCCATAATTGAGGACAACGGAGTCTTTGTCAGCAACTTCTTGTGTTTCAAACCTGTAAAAAGCCTACAAATGTATCCAGTTGCGTACTGCAGGGGCGTAAATTCCAGAGTTAGCTTTAACAGTATTCTGTATGGCACAAAGGACTCGTACATTGACACAGGTGCAAAAGTGGTTCTACAAAACGAGGGAACTAGGGGGGAGATCATTGCACGTACAATAGCCACCGACAACGCCCAAATCTACGCTCGAGGCTTCCTACAGGGAGAACATGACCTCAGCAAAGCTCATCTGGAGTGCCGAGGACTCTTACTTTCCAGCAAAGCATCAATATATGCGGTTCCAGAGTTGTTAGCAAAAGCTCAGGGGTCAGAACTTTCACATGAAGCGGCAGTTGGAAAAATTGCTGAGGAACAAGTTCAATACCTCATGGCACGCGGATTCACAGAAGACGAGGCAACAGCTCTCATAGTTCGAGGCTTCATGGACATAAGTATTTTCGGGCTTCCCAAAAATTTGGAGAACGAGATTAGACGCATGGTCGACATTACAGCAACTAAGACGTTATAGGCAACATTTCTATGAATATTCCGAAAGCCTCATCTGCATTTTTCCCTCTCTTAATCCAATAACATAGTCAATTATGCTGTCGACATTCTTGAATTTTAGTCCAAAAAGCCTGCTGAAACCCCATCCAGTGCATTTTATACTGGAAATCACAGACGCAGCTGTGACAGCTTTTACGATGTCACTTGTAAGTTGGTAAGCAGCCAAGAAGGCGCCGCACCAAGCGTCTCCTGCTCCAGTCGTGTCCACCAACTTCTCTACTGAAAACCTCAAAGCTGGAACCATCTGAACGTCGCCTTTATCAGTGTTCACAATTGCCCCAAACTCGCCAAGCGTAACGACCAGCATTTTTGCCTTTAAAAGTCTTAGGGCGATGGAAAGTGAGTCAGACTCGGTCAAGGCTTTCGCTTCAGAGTCGTTAATTATGAAATAATCTGTCTCTTGGGAAATTTCTCTTAAAATTCTACGGTCTCTCCGAGATTTCATGTAGCCAATCCAAGAATTAACCGAGATTTTTGTCTCAGGCGAAAAACTTCTAATTTTTGAAACGATTTTCTGAACCCTGATCGGCGGTAAAGGGGAAATATGAATTATGCCATTTTGCTTCAGCAAACCCTTTGGCAATATGTCGAAAGATACTTTTTTACCTGCACCGTACTCTTCTTGCAGAAAATGGGCTTCCCAGCGGTCATCGTAACGAATAACGAATTTTGTGGAAGGCAAGGCAGAGATTTTGACATACAAATGAACGAACGATTTCAAGATGTCTGCGAACTTATAGTCTCTACCAATGACGGAGGCTAATGCAACATCTTCTGTGAGAGTTTTCGCTGCAACTGCGGCGTGCAAAGCCGCTCCTCCAGGCTGAACGCTTGTGCCATTAACGTTTTGAACAGTGTCTACCGAAACATGCCCAAGGAAAGTAATGTTAACAGGCAATGTTCAGCCCGCCTTCCTATTGTTTTATCCTCGCAATTTCTATTAAGACATTAACGATATATGTGGTTAGTCCTAAAACAAACTAAGCAACACACAAAAATCTAACGAGAGTGCAGCTTGAACCGTTGAGTTAGTTTTATTAAAATGTTTGTTTCAAAATTAAATGTCAAGAGGAAAAAGCATGGCGCCGCAGGAAACCTCAGATAATATTGACTCAGAATATCTAAGAAAGCACCCTTCATCAAGAGTGCTTTACGAAAAAGCTGCGAAGCACTTCGCTAGAGGCGTAACTCACGACTCACGTTATTTTGAACCCACACCAATATACTGCGTAAAAGCCAAGGGATCGCACAAATGGGATGTCGACGGAAACGAATATGTGGATTTTTGGATGGGACATGGAGCCCTAATCCTTGGACACGCTCACCCAGCTGTAACTAAGGCAGTCGTAGAACAAATCAAAAAAGGAACACATTATGGCGCATCGCACGAGCTTGAGATTGAATGGGCTGAGAAGGTGAAAACCCTCGTTCCTTGTGCAAGAAACGGGTTGGTTGAATTCACAAGCTCAGGCACAGAGGCTACAATGATGGCTTTCAGAATTGCCAGAGCCTACACGGGTAAATCGAAAATTGTGAAATTCATTTCGCACTTCCACGGATGGCTTGACTACTCAATCATAGATTTCAACCCAGCCTTTTCCCCGCCGCTAACAGGCTCCTTCCCCTCAGGAGTGCCAAACGAGACCTGTAAAACTGTGGTTGCCTTGCCGCCTAACGACCTTGACTCTGTTGAGGAAACGCTAAGCCAAGGTGATGTTGCCGCCGTGATACTTGAGCCTGGAGGGGCACAAATGGGATATTTACCTACCTATAAGGTTTTCCTCGAAGGGCTTAGGAAAATCACGAAGCAAAACGGTGTTGTCTTAATCTTCGACGAAGTTGTAACTGGATTCAGAGATGCCCCTGGAGGAGCACAGGAACACTATGGCGTAGTCCCAGACCTCTCAACTCTTGGCAAAATCCTAGGCGGTGGATTTCCAGGAGGAGCCGTCACTGGAAAAAGAGAAATCATGGAAATGCTTGACATAAAAACCGAGAAAGGATGGAGCAGCAGACGAATTAGCCACCCTGGCACATTTAATGCGAATCCACTTTGCGCTGCGGCTGGCAAAACATGTCTCAGCGTGGTAGCCGAAGGTAAAGCTCATCCTAAGATTAACTGTTTAGGCGAGGAGCTCAAGTCCGCTTTAAACGATGTTATCCTTGATAACGGCGTCGACGGCTTAGCTTGGGGGACGACATCCTCAATTATTTATGTAGGCTTCGGATTTAACGAAGAAGACTTAGAAGTTGTCGACATTAACGGCTACGTTGCATTTCAGAAAAAAAGAGAAAAAAGCCAAAAAGCAACAAAGACGCTCGAAAAGGCTTTGATCAATAAAGGAGTCCACCCAATGGGATCCAGATTCATACTGTCAATAGCACATAGTAAGATGGACCTAAGGTTAACTGCGGAAAAATTTGACAATTCCTTAAAAGAACTTAAGGCTATGAAGGTTCTTCAGGATTTTTCATAGACAGCTAATGAACGAAATATCTAGAACAAATCGATTGAAAATTCAATAATGCAGTTTGCCAAAAAATAGGTGGATGGAGCCTTTTTAGATTAATGCTTCCAGCAATCTTCTTTCGCTGACTACGCCGACAAGTCTTCCGTTTTTTGTCACTGCAAGCCTTCGAATGTTTTTGTCTCGCATCATCTCTATTGCGTCTCTAATGCTTTTGTTTCCTTCAATTGTGATTAGAGGCGTGGACATAATTTCTTGTGCCCGAGTTTTCGTTGGGTCTTTATGTTCTCTTATCACACTTTTCACGATGTCTCTTTCAGTAACCATGCCTGCAGGTACTCCTCCGCTCATCACAATCACTGAACCAATATTGTTTGTGAACATCTTGTCTGCGATTGAAGAGACCGTATCTGAAAAGAGTACTGTAACAGGAGGGCTCCTCATGACACTTTCAACTGGAGCTTTCAAACCCAAATGTTAACCCCAATATAGTTTTATTATAAAAACTTTCTTTTAACTTTTTGGTCTATCCCTAGAAGGAATTCTCAGAAGCATTTACCTAAAAATCTTAAAAATTTGGTAGACTAATCAAAAACCGTCACTTATACGAGAAAAATGTAATCGCCAAAATCTCATTAAAGTCTTCTAAAAACCAGACGTTGCCTTCTAATCTTGATTCCCAAGAAGAAAACTACTAATGCCTTAGCAATGTGTTCATCAAAAAAGGAAATGATTATTATTGTTTATGTTGAGGTTGAAAAACTTCCTCGTTGGGCCTTGGTAGTCTTTCGTTGACTGGCGGTAACGGTGGTCCGCCCTTTTTTGGTTTCGAAAGATAGTAGTATGCAGTGCTTGCGTAGTCGTTGCTTAACGTGTTCGCGTGTCCATGTTCAATTGTGGCTCTAATGCTTTTGCGAAATCTAATTGGGTCTTCAATGTAATATCGGTAAACAGTCTGTTTTCCTCTCCAAGGCCAGTCTTTGGTGCCGGAGTATAGAATTACGCCATGGTAAGGCGCGTTGTACTCTTGAGTTGGACAGTATGCACAGTTGAACCAGTCTTCTGTTCCTGTTCCGTGAAGAGATGGTGGCCATTTTTCTCCGTCGATAAAAACCATATCGTCTCCTTCCCCGTACCAGTCATCGGGGTTCCGTTGAAAACAGTCAACGTCAAGATGGGCGCCGCAGTATATGCCGTCTCCTTCAGCTTCGAGAATTATGTAGTTTTCCGCTCCAGTTGTGTTGAAGTTACGCGAGTCTCTAGACATCTCTTTTCTATCTAAGCCCTCTTGAAAAGCCCACCCGGAAGTGTTTTTCTCGCGACGCCATTGAACATGAAAGTATGCTAGACCCTTGACTGCGTCGACCGATTGGTACCGTTCATAGTCAATGTAAAAGTAATGCCAGTAAATTTCTTCACCTTGGTTTTCCACCTCAATAGTTGCCTTTGATTTGAAAGGCATAGGCCACCAGCAGTTGAATCCTTTTCCGTCTTGAGGACTCATTTGAAGAGGCAAAGAAACAAAATTTTTCCTAATTCCATGCCCTAAACCGAAGAAGTCGCCTATTGGGCATTCGACGCTCGGCTCCTTGCAGCCATCCCAGAAAAATCTTAGAACAATCCGTCTAAGATAATCTTCTTTTGGCAACCCAAGGGTCATCCAGACATGTTTTATGCATCCTGGGCCTTCAATGTCAGCAATAACCCTTTTTTCTCCAGGCTTGATTCCCCATGCGTCTTCGTTTCCTCCAGTCTTATCGTAGCTTGAAACTCTATGGCTAGAATATTCTCTTAATTGTGGAAGACAAGCTAGGCTTGAGTATCCAATCAACAATTTTTCCTCCTAAATTCTTGTCTCTGAAAGAAACAATATAAGCCTTGTTGAGATAATGACCTTGATTACTCATTCATACTAGCTTGATTCTTTCAGGATGCGAATAAACGTTAAACCTTTTGTCTCTTGCAAAGCCCACAAGTGTTATACCTGCATTTTCAGCAGCTTCAATGGCTTTGTCAGTTGGTGCCGAAACTGAAACTATAATTGGAATGTTCGTGTTTGCAGCTTTAGTAATGATTCCTGAAGTTACCCTTCCTGAAATAGTGAGGAACGTCTTTTGCAGGTCGATGCCTTTTAGTGCCGCTTCTCCTATGACCTTGTCAACTGCATTGTATCTTCCAATGTCTTCTGAAAAAAGTATGAGGTTACCTTCAACGTTGAACAAGCCTGCGACATGTGTGCCTCCGCTTCTTCTAAAAACAGATGCCTTCACGCCTAATTCGTCAGTTGAGTTAAGTATCATTTCAGAAGATAATAAAAGAGGATAAAAGTCCTTTTCTAGCTCTTCACAAACATTAGCGCATGGTAAACTTTTGAAATTCTGCTCTAGTTTAACTATAACCTTTCCTTCACGTTTTTTCAGACAACGAATTTCATCCAATTTGCAAATTACATTTTGACTCAGTAAATTGCCTATTATCATCTCTCTGATTTTGATAGGTGAGCAAGTGAAAAAGGTGTAGAATTCATTGTTTACATATAGATGTATTGAAGTTTCAACTACAACGTCATCTTCAAACTGTCTGACGATGCCTTTTACTACATCAACCCTTGTGATAGTCTTTTTTTCTGTGGCTTTTTTGTCCCCAACCATTTTTTTTATATTCATTTTCCTCAGCACAACTGAACTCTTATCGGCAAATGATTTATAGATATTTCTTCATCGTTTGCACATATCTTATTCAAAGCGATTTTACAGAATAAAACATTACATATTTATATGGAAAAACATATAATTATCCTTTCGATGAGCGATATGAGCCTTCCATGCGAAACAACTGCAAAATATGTCTTCCCAGTATTCAGGTCACTTATAGCTAAAGAACTTGTTGAGAAATATAATTTTACTCAAGTTGAAGCTGCCAAAAAACTTGGAACAACACAAGCTGCTATTAGCCAGTACCTTCACGCAAAACGGGGATACGGAAACGCTGAATATCTTAAAAGAATGATGCCAAAAATTCAAGAATTAGCCAGTGACACTGCAAAACGAATTGTTAAGGAAAACTTGCCTTCAGACCAATCAATTGGAATATTCTGCGAAGTTTGCAGATTACTTCATACCTCATAGTTTTTTGATTATTGTAGGCAATAACGCCAAGTTTTTGTTTTTTAGCGTATTTTTATTTGTCAATTATTCTTAATAAGTGGAAAAACAATAATAAATTTACGGTACCTCGTATTGAAAAAGTTGGAGATGGATCGTTATCAATGTCTGAGGATTATTACGCTATAGGTGAAAGAGATGCAAAAATTCTGGCTAAAAAAATTAGCTGTGAAGACTATGAAACCCTAAAGGTTCACTGGAAAAACAAAAACTATACGTTGCTTGCTTTCATGTTAAGAAGGTACGGGCTGGATTTTAAAGGCTTAACATACCTCGAAACACTGGTTAATGATCTCATCAAAATTAAAGAAGCTCCAAACAGGATAACATAATAAATCGATATACGCCTGAATATTAGAAACTCTTTTTAAGTGATATTTTTTCAAAAGAAGACGGAGAAGACGGTCTTGCAGTTAAAGAGAATTATTTTGGCAATTTTTGGACTAATAACGACAATCGTTGGCTGGGGAATGTGGAGGGCGCCTCACATAGACTTTGATACACTAATCTCACTTATGGCAGAAGAGGGTGTGCGGTTACTAAATGACCCATTCGCTATTCTAGGTCTCATAGTTATGTTGTTGGGGCTTTGGGTTTTCTTCAAGGCTATTCTAGAAACTGAAGACGTAAGGAACATTTTGTCTTTTGGAAAAAACCAAGACGAATTTTAGCAGCAATTAACATGTAAGTCGCTATAAAATAAGTGCAGCAAAGACTTTTTTTGGGTATTCTGGGTAAAGCTTTTTAGAACAGTTTTAGACAGCTTAATTATGCCCCAGATATCTGTCATAGGCGCTGGCAGCGTAGTATTTACTGCAACGTTCTTTATGTCAGTCTTCCTGTATCCAGTTTGGGGAAACTTGTCCGACAGATATTCACGAAAAACTCTAATCAGTTTATCTGGCATAATTTGGTGGCTCACAACGTGGCTCAATACGGTTTCTAAAACTTTTTCAGACTTTCTCATAACACGAACCCTTACAGGGATAGATGACACTCCACCCTCAACTATGAATAGTTTGATCAGCGACTATTTTCCTCCAAGCAGCCGAGGAAAACCACTTGGGTTAATAAGCGCCTCAGCGGCTTTAGGCGCATTAATCGGCACAATCTTAGGTGTAGTAATAGGCTATGCTACAGGCTGGAGAAACTTGTTTTATTTTACAGGCGGAATTGGAATCTTAATGGCGCTTCTTGTATATTCCTCGGTTAAAGATGTTCCCAGAGGAAGCTCCGAACCCGAATTATCAGATGTTAAAATCAAAGAGGAACTTTATAGAATAAATCTCAAGGACTTTCTTGCTCATCAAGAAAAAGTCGCTGCTCTTTCTTAGCTTGCAAGGATTCTTCGGAGTGTTTCCGTGGCAAGTCCTACAGGCTTGGATCTTCACTTACATGATTGGCGAAAGAGGGTTCGATGAGAACCTGTCAATGATTATCATGTTAGTTTGGCTCTTAAGTATGATTGGAGGAAATCTGGTAGGCGGATTGCTCGGAGACATGTTTTTCAAGAAAAACGTCAGAGGAAGAACAATCGTAGGCGCAGTTGCTGTGTTTCTTTCTGCACCAACCCTTTACCTGACAATTATGTGGCCTAAAACCGATGTCATAGGATTTGTGATTGCAGGAACATTAGCCTCTTTCATTTTACCAATGGCAGGTCCAAACGTTTCTGCTGCAGTAACAGACATTTCTGAACCCGAGGTAAGAAGCTCAGCAGACGCCTTGCTCAGAATATTCGAGTACAGTGGATCCTCTGCTGCGCTTCTGATTTCAGGAGTTCTAGCAGACACGTATGGCCTAGGATTAGGCATACTCTACATTTCAGTTTCAACATGGATGATTTGTGGAGGGCTCTTCGTTATGCTTGCATTTGTTATCACAAAAGACGTGTTGGAGATTCGTGGAAAGATTGCTGAAAGGGCGAAGAAGATTAAGGCACTTCACCCATCTCAATGATGCGTTTGTACGTCTCTGCACTTTTTCTCCGAATCCTTTCTTTCGTTTTAAAGTCCACAGCGTACAATCCAAACTTCATCTTAAAGCCCGAAGCCCATTCGTAGTTGTCCGTTAAAGCCCAATGGAAATAGCCCCGAACATCAAGTTTGTCATTGTTGATGGCTTTATCCAGTTCCCTTAAATGCTCAGTAATAAAACGAGGCCTCAGTTTATCTTCGGCATCAGCTATCCCATTTTCGGTCACAAACATGGGTTTCCCATACTTTGACACGATCTTTAAGGCCTCTGTTAAACCCTCTGGATAAAGTTCCCAGCCAAAATCAGAAGTTGGTCTTCCGTCTTTCGACGTGCTGTTGGGTTTACAGTCGTTTCCGTATCCAGATACTATTTCAGGCACAAAAGGTATCCCAACAAATATCTTTGCCAATAACGACCTTCCACACTTAATAACGTTCCGAGTATAGTAGTTTACACCTACCCAGTCCAGCTTGTTGGCAAGATAACTCTTAACTTCGATTTTTTCTTTTTCTCCATTAAGGTTTTCGTCAAGCCACCCCGATGAGGCGGAATCAAGAAAGAATCTGTTATGAAGGTGATTAACAAAAGCAGCTGTTTCACCATCACGCTTAGGATTTTGAGGAACAATCGGTGACACATTCTGAATAACGCCTATTTCCGCTGAAGAGTTGCTACTATATTCGGCTTTTTCCCTGTCCCACTCCTTTATCGCGTCATAGGCCCGTGCATGTGCAACAACTGTGTTATATATGACCTTTTTAAAAGCATTAAAGTTCCTTACACCTGGGGGAAAGAATGCGATCTCAGGTAACACATATCCACTTTCGGCAATGACTAAAGGCTCGTTAAAGGTTATCCAATGATCCACAAGATCTCCAAGTTTCCAAGCCACGTAAGATGCGTATTTCCAAAACTCAATTATCGTATCTTCGTCAAGCCAGCCTCTTGGACCTAACTTTAACTTTGAATTTCTGGCAACTACTGGGTCGTGAACCCAAAGAGGCAGGGTGAAATGGTTCAGGCATACGAATGGTTCAATGCCTTTTTCCTTCAAATCAAGAATCATCGAACGATAATGGTTCAATGCATCCTTGTTTGCAGTTTTCTCAAGTTTTTCCATGAAACCTTCTTCAGTGTGAATCCCAGAAATCTTTCCGTCATCCGTTTTTTCAATGTCGACTTTCAGTTCCTTTGTGCTTTTTTGGAAAATTCTACTCCACTCTATGCCGATTCTATAGGCGTTAAAGCCCAAATCAAGACAGATTCTGTGGTCTTCTTCAAAAAGGAACCAGTAGTTCGGACCATCTTCAGGAAGGTCCCCGCTTACAGTCTTCTTTTCTATGTTCTGTTTGTCGTGAACCCAAGTAAACCAGTCAGTGTTCTCATCTAAAGATGCACGTGACAAGTCACCCATTTCAAACTGGAAGCCGCAGGAAGATGCCCCCCACAAAAACCTTTTCGGAAAACCCATACTAATCAAACAAGAATTGGAAAGAGATGTATTTAAAATTTAGAAAGTATCTGTCCCATTTTTATAGAAAAGAAGAGTTCTCTTATCCTTTTTGTTTTATGTCAATTTGTACATTGAATAAGAACACGATACTCATTACCCAATTATGCAGCATTATCATGTAGACATTTTCCTGTATAAACCAAGCTTCCCGCATGTACAAAACTGGAGATTTAGCCGCTTCCAGAAAGCCATTTTTCTACACGTAGAAACGATTTTACGAGGCGTTGGAAGCCTCCGAGAAAACTGTTCACTGTTTAGGTTTGAGGTTCAGTGATTCTATCCTCACCACGGTTGCTAGAACCTTTGGTTGAGGCTGAGAACCTCGGATCACGGACAAAGGGCGGTACAGTACATTATTATACCATTTTGTCGAACCCATGATTATTTTTTCGGTTCCTCGATTTCCGGCCGAGTCTCCGGAACCTTTTTAGGTGTCTCTCCGCTCGAAGTCTTTTATGGCAAAATATTTCTTCGCGTCTATTGGGAAATTTTACTTTTCTCTTGACATTTAGCATAGCAAAAATCTTGGTTTTACGACTTGCTTTTTTCGAGTTCAAGTGTTGCTAAGTATGTTTCTTCGTCTACGGGTTTGATCTCGAAGCCTCTTGTGTTACAAATGTGCATCATCTTTGTGTTTTCCGCTAAGATCTCTCCGAAGACTCTCTTAAGCCCCATGTCCCTGCTGATCTCAATGATGTAGTCGAACATCATGGAGCCTAAACCCCTGTTCTGCCAAGGGTCTCCAATGACAACAGCGACTTCGCCGCTCTCGCCGTCTGGTTCAACTATGAGCCTAACCATGCCGGCTATACGTCGTTTTCCGCTCTCGGTCAGCTCAGCAACTATAGCCATCTCGCGGTCGTAGTCTATGTTGCAGTAACGGGTTAGAGTCTGGTGGGATATTTCTCTCGCGACTTGAAAGAATCTTAAGCGCATGGTTTCTTCCGAGAACGTCTGGAAGAGTTCAGCTATGAGGGGTTCATCCTCAGGCTTTATGGGACGAAGCAATACTTCCTCTCCGTCTTTCAAAGTGCGTCGGGTTACGTATTTACTCGGATAAGGCCTTATTATGAGATGCTCATAGGATTGGACCTCAGCGGAGACCTTGTTAAGGTCTATTACTATCCGAGCGTCCAAGGCTGTGACACTCTTCTCATCGACCAAAAGAGGGTTCACATCAGCCTCCCTAATCTGTGGGAAGTCCGCTACGAGCTGAGAGAACCTGACGAGTGCCTCCTCCAGCAGTCGAATGTTGACTGGAGGTCTACCTCTAAACTCTTCCGAGAATATCTTGTAAGCCCTGGTCTGCTCGATCATCCTTCTTGCTAAGGTCTGGTTCAGAGGCGGAAAACCAACCGAGATATCATTAAAGAGTTCAACACCAATTCCTCCTGTTCCAAAAATTATGACTGAGCCGAATTGGGGATCCCTCTTTGACCCAATTATTAGCTCGTAGCCTCCGGAAAACATGGGTTGAACAGTCACGCCTTCAATCTTTATGGAGGGACGCCGCCTCTCAACCCGCTTCATGATCTCTTCAAAGCATCTCCTAACCTGTGATTCAGAAGCAACATTCAATATTACACCGTCAACGTCGGTTTTATGCGTAAGCTCAGATGAGAGGATTTTCATTACAACTGGGAAACCAATTCTGGAGGCTATGCTGGCTGCTTCATCAGGAGTCCTCGCAACATAAGCCTTAGCCGTCGGGATCCCATAGATTTCCAGAAACTCCTTCGACTCTGGCTCCGTGAGGACCTCCCTACCCTCCTTAGATGCCATCTCCATTATCCGCTGGAGGCATTCCCTGTTGGCTGAGAGTCTGGTAGGCATCTCTTCAGGCGTCTCGTAGAGAAGCTCAAGATTTCGCGCATATTGGTACATGTACACGAAAGTCTCTACCGCCTGCTCAGGCGTAGAGTACGTGGGGATCCTATTCTTCCGAAGGATGCTTACGGCTTCCCGTACATCCCCTTCCCCGAGCCAAGATGCCAAGATAGGCTTGTCAGTTTCCTCTGAAATTTCTGCAAGAACCTCAGCGGTTTCAGATGGGCCGGCGGCTCCAATGGGCGTGTAGATCACTAGATAGCCATCTACGTTCGAGTCTCTAAAGCATCCTTCGAAAACTCTCCTAAACCTATCAACCGTAGCGTCTTCGCATACATCGATGGGGTTTGACCTGCTCCAGTAGTACGGTAAGATCCTATCCAAGGCTTGGATCGTCTCGTTACTTAGGGTTGCAAGTCTCCCTCCTCTAGCTATCAGCGCGTCGGTGGCCATAACCCCAGGTCCGCCGGCATTTGTGATTATGGCCAGTTTCAGACCTTTCGGAGACGGTTGCATATCTAATATTTCGGAGCAGTTAAATAGGTCAGCAATCTCCTCAACGCGGACTATGCCTGCCCTCTCAAAGAAGGCGCGATAGATAGCATCCTCACCTGCAATCGCTCCCGTATGTGACGCGGCAGCCCTCATACCTTCAAGAGACTTACCGGCCTTCACAACAATAATGGGTTTAGTTCCCGCAAACCTTCGAGCCGCACTCATAAACTTTCGTGGGTCTTTTATGGCTTCGATGAAGAGGATTATGCTCCTAGTTTCAGGGTCCATCCCGAAGTAGTCTATCAGATCTGCAAAGTCGACATCGATCATTCCTCCAGTCGAGACTAGACAACTGAATCCCACGTTCGCATGGGCTGCCCAATCCAAGACCGAAGCGCACAGAGCTCCGCTTTGTGACATGAAAGCTATCCTGCCTGGCCTTGCCGTCTTATTCGCAAATGTCGCGTTCAACCTTGTGCTGGGACGCATAACGCCAAGGCAGTTAGGTCCGATGATCCTCAAGCCGTGGGCACGTTTCAACTTTAGGAGCTCTTCTTCCAAGGCTTTTCCTTGAGGGCTAGTTTCCCCAAAGCCCGATGAGACTATTATGATTCCGGTGATTCCGGATTCACCGCACTCCTCAACAACTGGGAGCACAATATGGGCAGGCGTCGCAACAATCGCCAGATCCACTTGCCAAGGAATCTTCCTAACACTTGGATAAGCTGTTACGCCTTGAATACTTGGACTGAAAGGGTTAACTGGATAAACGAAACCTCCAAAACCAACCCCGATAAGGTTATTGAATAACCTAAAACCAACCGACCCCTCTTGGTTACTTGCTCCGATAACCGCAATTCTTTTGGGATTGAAAATCTTGTCCAGACCTTCGATGCCCGTAACCAACCTCCCCTTTCATCTTTGACTTGAAAACCGCCCACGCTAGTATTATGTTTTCTTTTTCAATACTATTTATTTAGCAATTCAAGTTAAAATCGTTTCTCTAATTAGAGCAAATCATCAGAGGCTCACTTATTAGTGGACTTGTATTAGCAAACCCATTTGAACCAAAGTCTCAGATAGAATGTATCGTTCGATTGTTTCCTACTTTATTTATGATCTCCCCCACATGACTATAGAACATGCCACTCTCGCTAAGAAATATGAAGGTCAGGTTACAGGTTCGAAAATACTGATACTAAAAGAAGGATGGAACTATTTCTTGGGGAATTTCTCCTAGTAAAGATTGATTGAGTATTCAATTGTCTTCTTTGCTTCTTCAGCGTCTTTCTAGGTCTTGAACCTAACCCATTTCTTCGGTTCTAACCTCTTGTAGATTTCAAAGAATTTCTGTATCTCTCTAAAACGGTTGGGAATGAGCGTCTGAAAGGCTCTTATACCCATCAAATCTAAAATCGTTTACGGTAACAGATAAAAATAAAATTTTGGGATCTTCTTCGTCCTCCATAATGAGTACACATATGGGTCTCACCTTCACTATGCAACCCGACACCAAGCGGTTCATAGGATAATATCATAATGTCCATAGGATCGTTATCGTGAAACCATGTTTGAGGAACGAAGCCGTATTCCCATTCCCAGTTATATTCATACTTATTCCTAGACCCGCTTATGACTTCAACAATAGCATTAAACACCTCAGCGGAATTATCTCTCTAGGGAATATCTCGCAACAGATTCAAGAAGATCCTTCTTACGCATCATAAGATATGTCAATGTCAACGATAAATCTTATTTCATGTTGATAAAAATACAAACATGTTACAGTTTCTTACTCTTCTTTAACTACACTTTCAAAAACCGTAGTATCGCAAAGAATATTTCGCCTCTATACATGCCTTCGAATGTGTACTATTTTATCGTTATGACTTTCGTTATTGCATTCTTGACTACTTCTCGGATTATGTGGCCAGCCTTATGAAGTATAGGCTCGTTGAGTTCAGTATCCATCTCCATACTTGCGGTGCATGGGTATGAGTGGTGGGCAACAGCCACAATATCTTCTATTTCGGAGACCTCCTTTCCCTTTATGCGTTGCGCCACGTACCATGTAGATCCGCAAGGCGCACTCTTCAAAACGAAGGCATTTGAGATAAAACCGTCCTTAACTTCAACTCTAATCTCTGGTCTGCCAATTCTGTACTGCCTAACAAATTCTTCTAAGACTGGTTGGTTGGATCCTTCAAGGGAACAGAAGGGCTTAGGGAAAGCATACTCCAAGCCGAGTTCTTTTAACTCCTCTGTAAGCTGGCGCCTAACAGCTGTAGGGCACCATTTTTTATCCTCGATCGGAATGATTACTACCCTCGCCTTGGACTCCTTTGCAACCAAAGGCAAAGCCAACAGTAAATCGGAATGAAGGCCTATCGCAATTAATACATCGCATCTCAGCATATTGTGCGGCAAGAACTTTTCAGGCTCTTCGATGAGAGATGGCAGGGCTCCAGTTACCCTGTAAGCGCCATAGATATTTTCAGCGAAGGATCCATACTTCGTTCTGCAATATTCGCAGGTTAAACCGCAGGCTTGGCAAAAATTAATCGAGTTACAAAGGTTCCCTATGATGCGTTCAGCGAAATCGTCTCCGTAGATAAAGCATAAACGCAAAGTGGAGGATCCGAATATTTTCACTCGTATACATCCAGTATTTTCTATATTACTCTTAACGGTACCTTTCCTTGAGAATTTTTTCGAGCCTTTGAATGGCAGCTATTGCGGGTGACGAAGGAGAGTAATCTATGGGAGCTACACGTAAAATGTCGGCACGGACGATATTCTGATCGAACGGAACAGTGCAGATAATGTCCAGTCCAATCTTACTCAACGACGCACTAGTGATCTTTTCATCCTCTTCAGTTATGGTCTTGTTTCCGACTGCTAAGACCTCCTTTATGTTAATGTCTTTGGCTAAGCGTTTGATTCTGCCAGCGGTTTCTATTGATTGTCTTCCGGGCTCCACAACGCATAACAGCGCGTCAAAACCTCGTACAGTCGCTCTTCCAAGATGTTCCAGCCCAGCCTCCATATCCATAACTACGGCGTCCCTTTCTATCAGGGTGATGTGCCTAATCAAGGCGCGTAATAGGGAGTTTGCTGGGCACATACAACCAGAACCGCCTGAGCGCACAGTTCCCATAACGAGAAGCCTAACGCCATCAGGTCCAACTACGCCGTATTTCTCAGCAATGTCGTCTACGGTTGGTGTAAGGTTGATGAAGATGCTGAAGGCTGATTCTGGTTTAATCCTTGACCGTTCTTCAATGAGCCCTTTATTCTCCGCTATTGGAACGATTTTGGAAGCCACATCTGCCGGAATACCCAAAGCGTATGCTAGGTTCATGGCTGGATCAGCATCGACGGCGAGGACTCTGAACCCGTCTCGCGCGAGTAGGCGCGCAAGTGTTCCAGAGATTAATGTTTTTCCTACGCCACCCTTGCCAGCAACAGCAATTTTCAAACAAACTCACCGTTAAACGCTACTCATTTACGAAATATCTACATTTTCCTAAATTACTTTGAGTCCCTCCACACATCTCTGGACTTGGAATCGACGATTTGTGATGTCTAGCCTCTTCTTTGAGCTTATTTTTTCTAGGAGCTTAATAACATCGCTTGGCGTGCCACATTTCTCTATTTTCCCATCTGTTCGTTTTCTGGTTATTTGTATACAGTTGTCTACGATGCATATTAGAACGCAGGCTGCGCAATAGATGCATAGACCCTCAATTATCTTTACTTCGCCTTGACCCCAGTAGAGTGTGTTTGTTGGGCAAGCCTTAATGCATAATTTACACTCAACACCTCGGCAGGTTCTATTATTGATCCTAATGCTTCCCTCCTTGAAATATTCCTTTACACCAATTGACTCTAGGAGCCTAGTCCTCTCTTCCCTCTTCCTCTTGGCGGCTTCATATAGCATTTGGAAGATATCAAGGCTTTCTTTCTTACTAGACATAACGCTTAAGCCTTCTAGCTCCTTCGCAGCAGAGAAAATGTTTTGATGAACTGTATCATTTTTGATCTGATAAGCAATTGAGGAAAGAAGTCTATGCGTATCCGGCTTTTTTCATGATCTCTTGCACTGAGTGGTAAGCAGGGGACGAGGACGGCAATTCGAGAAGAGATCTACCGGAGAATATGAAACCTTCAACATCCTTGTCGTAGGCGACTTTCCCTAGGTATTCTAAATTTGTCCTTTTCTTAACTTCGAGTTCTAGGGTTTTTGGAAACCTGTATCCTCCAATGATGTAAAAGTTCTTGAAGCTTATGTTCACTTCTTTTGTAATCCTGAAAGCCCTTTTCACGTGGTCAAAAGATTTTTGGGAAGGGTCTATTATATCGAAGACATCGTCCACCCTAGATGTGACTCTTCTGTTTAAATGCTCTAAGCCAGCAGGAGAGTCCACGACCATGCTCTTGTAGGTTCTTGTAAGGTTTTCTAAGGCTTTCTTCAATGCGGCATTGGGGAGACAGTAGCATCCCTCTATCCATTTTGGTCCAATCGCTATTAGATCAAAGTATTCTCCCTCATACAGCCCTTTCTCCCATATTTTGCTCTCTATCCTCTCCGATGGTGGCACCCCAACAGTGGTGCCTCCTTCCTCCAAGAAAACTTCGATCAGCAGTTCGGAGATTGTTTTCCGCCCCTCTTTTTCGATATCTATGCCTAAGACTTCGGCTAGATTTTGGTCTGGGTCCGCATCTACAAGAAGAATTGGTGTATCGCCGATCTCGATAAAATACTTTGTCATAAGTGCGACGAAACTTGTCTTTCCGCTGCCTCCCCTACCCATCGAAACAATCGATCTCATTTTTTTCTTTGCTTCCGCTCCTTTAATCTAGGATTTATCCTTCTTCTTTTGGCGGCCAATTATCCTTCAGGAACGCTGGTATTCCTGAAGAGTCTCTTGGACCTACGAGGATGTGCCAGCCCGTTGTTTCCTCCATCTCTCCGCTTAACCTTGCAGCTAAACCTGGGATAATCAAATATCTATGTTTAACCTTCTCCTCGACTCCAGACTTCTTCAGCGCATCCGCGGCTGTCTCCGCCGTTAAGATTCTACCAGCCACGGAGCTTTCAACGCTGATTCCGCCAGTGTCAACAACTATGAGGTAGCAGTCGACACCAGACGACTTTATGTCTGATTCTACCGTGAAGTAGGTTAAAGCATAGTTTGTTGTAAACATCACTGGTGAATTTTCATCAGGCTTTCCAAAGATCTTCAATCCGGCCTCAACCGAGACGGGCTTACTTGGGTCTGTGTAAAGGTTAAACCGCCAAATAGTGTTTGGCAATAGAACCCATCCTTCAGTGCTATGCATTATTAATATGTCGCAGTATCTGGACATCAACATCGAGGCGATGTAGGCTTCTCTCCACTGTAGCAGTTCTTTCGGCACATCCTTCTCTAGCCAAACCGTTATGGGCACGCCTAGGATGGGAAAGCCGAGCAGTGTGTCCCCACCTTTACACGCATTTCTTCTAATCATAGTGAAGTTGTTGATAGTCTCGGATAATCCATCCTCACAGAAAGTGCCCGGGTCAAACATGAGATCTTTAACACCATACTTGATGAGAGTATTCGCTAAGGATCTGAGAAGACTCAAATCGTTCGGGGCGAAGAGTGTTAATGGACAATTGTACGCTAATGCCAGTTCAGCCATTTTCCTCCAATTGTCTTTTGTAGCCGCATAAATTAAGGGTCTCCTTTCGTACACTGATCCTAAAGCTACTTCCATAGCATCAGGATTTAAAGAGCATAGAATCAATGGCAGCCTCGTGGTTTCAGCAACCTTTTTCACGGTTGATTTGAATTTGACAGGATCATTCGATGTCGACCTGATGGCGATCATATCAAGGTTTAGTGTTCTTCCAATGTAATTGTATTTGAAGCCTTCAACCATCTTAACTCGTTCCATAACCTCGTTCTCGGGCATCTCATCCGTGACATCTATAGCTATGGGTGTCGGATTGTGATAAGTAAACTCGTGCCTATACATAACGAGCTTCCCGCCGATCTTGATGGAGTTATCTCCCGCTCCTATAGTGACTTCTTTAACCGCTGGGGCCAAAAGTTTCTTAAGTTTCTCATAATCTCCTTTGTACTTCTCTTTCAAGAGTGGAGAACACTCTTCTATGGCAACTTCTCTGTTAATCACCTTAGTTGCAAAAGCCATACAATTCTTTTCCCCACATTCTCCGCAGGGCGGCGTAATTTTTGGAAGCAACTTGTAGATGTCGAGGGGGCTTAGTTCCCTGATGCCTTTCTTTATTTCTCTTTCAGTCAATCCTTTTTTCGCCTCCTATAATCTGATGGAAACCCAATCTGCGATGTCCTCGGATTTTGCCTTACCCAAGCTCGTCAAGTTCTTGATAACCTCCTTTATTGTACGTATTGCAGCTGGATGCATCATCATAAATACGTCAACACCAGCTAGAAGCAGGGCCAGCGCCGTAACGGTCTCCCACATTGGACCTCGGAGCTCCCTTGGCTCCCATTCAGGTCCCATCTTCATCCAAGCTTCTCTTGCAGCCCAAGCGTTTGTCGACCCTGATAAAGTTGGATGCTGAAGCTCGAGGTCTCCCATTATGGCGGCTAATCTAGCTCTTTCATAGATGCTGAATGAGTATTCGAGACCGTAGCCTAAAGCAGCGGTGGTCAAGTCCATCACTATGCTCTCTCTAGGTAGAAACTCGTATAGTCTGCGGTTTAGCTCCTTCGCCCGATTCAGCTCCATAGACGTGAATGCAAGTACGACGTGACCATGCTTCTTCGCGGCTTGGGCTACGTTCCCCAAAATCTTGGCCTCCGCCATATCAAGCGTAAGGGAACTGAGCATAACCCTTTCTCCTTCGGACACCTCGGCTACTTTCCTAAAAACCTCAGCATCTTTCTTCGGATCTCCACATCCGCCGACTATGATCGGAACATCTACAGCCTGCAAAACTCTCTCTATGGTTTTTGCCGCATCTGTTGGCGAAGAGTTTTTAATCAACGGGTCCGTGCTTAGCAGATGCACAGTGACCGCGTCAGCTTCGAATTTATCAACCGCAATCTTAGCCCAAGCAGCGGGGTCTCCTATAACGTCTTGAACATACGTCCTCAAAGCTCTGGGGAGACTGATCTCAGTATCGAACACGTCTACGGAGACGACGGGGGGATTTGGCGGAACCTCCTCGAACAAGTAGAAGGCTGGTGACGTCTCACCTCCAATCGTCAGAGTCCTACTGCGTGAGCCTCCCTCTGATCTTTTTGCACCGAGCTTCACTTCGGTGATCCTTCCGGGGTAGGTCTGAACTAGAGGCTTGAACTCGGCTCTCAGAATTTCGGTTGGCTTTTCAGGTATAGCCTTAGTAACCGTGGGTGCAACAGCTGGAGGCGGGATAACTGTGGACAAGGCTGGAATCCATATCTCAAGTTCTCCGGCATCTATTTCTACGTCTTCAAGCTCTATTTCGCCTAGTTTACTTAGGAGCTCTAAAAGTTTAGGGCCAATTTTTATGGAGGCGTCTTCATTTTCATTCTTGTTTCCTTTTTTATTTTTCACGCGACTCACTTCTCCTTACTTCGAATCCTCACTTTTTTAGCGTGAATCTTGACATTCTTAAGGACAATTCTAAAAACGCCAACTCCGGATCCAGCTGCAATAGGAACGGTTGAAGCCGTTATAGGCATCGAAGCCGTGACTGAAGCCTCAATCCTTTCTTCCGCGACTGGTCTTTCCGCTCCAACCTCGAGAGGAACGATCTTCCATCTCTCAACCACTGGGTGGTCCTCCTTCTCCAAAAAGGCTTTCAACTCTTCTATGTTCGTGACCTCTTTCTCTGTCGGAATCTTATTGATAAGCTCCGTTGGTACAAAGTCTTTAATCCGTTCTTTTATGGTCTCTGGTAGCCAAACTATGCGGCTCCAGCCGCCATCTGTTTGAAGAAACTTAGGCGACCGCATGTACTCTATGGATATGCCATGGAAACCGTCCACTTGTCTTCCTCCAGCCGTGGAATCCGCCAAAATAGAGAAGGAAAGACCATTTGGAGCGGTTCCTAGAAAACCTCGGTGAACTACACCGATACCGTCTACCTCAGGTATGTAAAAAGCTACGGCTTCAAAGCAGCCACATGATGTGTGGGGATGTTCAAAGGCTGTATAAAGCCAAACTCGAGTGATCTCTCCTCTAGATTTTGTCTTTACAGCCTCATTAACGCCTGTGTATTCACCCTTAAAGGGGTCAACACATTCACCCTTATCTATCCTGAAGATCGGTCCTTTAGGGTCTACTCTGGCAGCAGCTCTCCCATCAAACCAGCTTATGGCTCCGCAGTTGGAGTATCTTTGAGGTGTAATCACGCAGACATGGGTCGGAGCGAATGATTGGCAGAGAGTGCATCCATAGAAAGCGTCAACTTCTTCATCTTTTAGGCCTCTGGCTTTTGCATCCCGCCTTTCGTAGGTTTCCATCGCTTCTTTAAACTTTTCTTTGACATTTTCAGGGTCTGTTACAAAGGTGATGCGGATTTTCTCGATGATAGGTAGTTCGCTCTTAAAAAGTCTCTGAAGGACTTTTCCGATAAACATGAAGGATCTTAATCCCTTCTCGAATGATCTCCTGCTTATCCGAAGCCAAATATCGTATCTCTGGTTTAGGTGCATGACCCCCTCAATATAATTGCAGTATTCATGAATCCTACGTTCAATAACGCCTTCAAGGTCTTCCTCCAAGTCTTTTCCAGCGACCTCGATATATATTCCAAACGGATACGACTTCTTCTCTAAGTCCTTTATGTCGGGCCCAATTATCGTTATTTTTCCATCCTCAACTTCTTCCGCGCTTCGAACCTTGACCAGCTCAAACTTGTGCTCTACTTTCGGTCCTCCAAGCTCGGTATACGCGTCTGGCCATCTGATTCTCTCACCCTCGTAGATGACCCCGACATCTACAGGAATATCTTCAAACGTGGACATTCTTTTTTCCTCCCAATTCTTCTACGATAACTTGGAGATTTTTCCTCCATTCCTCAACAGACAAGTTTGGGAATGACCATGAAGCATGAGGCTGATAATGCATGCCCAAAGAAACCGTCTTAAGTCCAGATGAAAAGTGCTTTAGGCCAGAGAGAATGAGCCACTCCATGTAGTAGGGAAGACCTACAAAAAGAGCGAGGTCATAGGACCCCTTACCATCCAATCCCTTCCACTCGGAATCCTTAAGCCTATTCGCTATGTCAACTGCAGGCATCCAAGCGTCGACATGGAAACACCGCTTGAAGAATTCACCTTGCATATGCGCTGTAGCCACAACGTGAATCTTAGCATTCTCAGCAATGCGGATCATGTAATCTATAAGTTTTTCATTTTTAAGTTGAACCTCGACGGCTTCGTGGCCAACTATGAGTATTGGGTTCTTGGCCCGTCTTATTAAGGATGAAACAACCTCAGGCTTGGTTATGACTAAAGCCTTTTTCGGTCCCGGAATTTCAGCCGTCTGCCAAGGTTCAGTAGACTTCGACTTATTCACGTCTCCTCCTAATCAATCTGGGAAGAAGAGTTGGATCAGGTATGATGTTTTCCCTCCACTCCTTCCCTTCCAAAACCTTTAATATCTCATCCTTCATCGTGATTGGGACATCGGCCAACGTGCGTACAAACAGGTGAATATCATCTGGCATCACACCGTATAAGCGTCTACTCAAATCTACATAATGCGTCAACTTGACGGATCGGCCCTTCGTAGTGTCATTCGGTCTCATGCAGAATTTAGCTATTGCGACCATGGCTTCCTCTTTTGTCTCAGCCGCATAAAATAGATGCTCTGGTGTGGGACCAACATAAACCTTCTCTCCTGTACGGGCGTCATAAACATACCAGTCTTCCATTTGATCCTTTCTACCTAAAAGCATGCGCCTATATTTAGAGCCATGAGGTCCAACTATCACGGGCACTCCTAGCCGCCAGAAACCACTTGCGATTGCGGCTGCCTTCTGAGACATGGCTCCCCAAGCCACCCCAACAGCGCCGACCCGGTTAAGGATGTAATCGGCTATCTCCTCATAGTTTCCGCGCAGTCTACGCTTGGCAAATATGCTAGCAATCTTTATCGCTGCTCCAGCTATGTGAGAGTTCGAGACGCAGGAACCAACATTTACGATGCCGCCTGCATCAAATACCCCCGAATAAATTTCATAGGGACTTTTGCCATCCTCATCCTTAAACATTGCCGCTGACATCGCGGCGCAGCCAGACGTTAGCACAATGTACCGTCTCTTGGCGAACTCCATAGCCATCTCAGCGACTTCTTTTCCACCCTCTGGATAGTTGGCGCATCCAACGAACGCTATAACGCCAGGAATCTCGCCGAGAACTATCGGGCCGCCGACTTCCCTTATTTCAGTGTCTCGTATCGCTCCTCTACCTACTCGTATCTTGTACTTCTCTTCTTTCAGTTTTTTCTCAGCCGCCTTAACAATGAAGCTATGTAACGGAAAATCCAACGGACACGCGCTTTCGCAACGTGCACATCCGACGCATTCTTCGTAGAGGCTTGAGAGTTTCTCTAGATTTCCCCTCGCGGCTTCTGCCATGGCTTCGGTTATGGGCAGATCATTAGGACAAGCCCTTCTGCAGTCGTCGCATTTTAGACATCGCTTGGCGCCTTCAATCACGTTATCTATGTCAGGCATAGCTTTGAACTTTCTTCTCTTCGGAGCTACTGCTATCGCTGTTCTGACAGCTACCTCTCCAACTTTAGCCGGGTCAAGGATGAGTGCGCCAGGTGTATTTGCATCTAACAGATCCTTAACTATCTCATCCGGAGAGTCGTTCGTTCGGTTTGGAAGCCCCAAACAATTTTTTTCACTAGAAGCGATCAACGGCGCCCTAATTTTTTGAGCCTCAACTAAGGAGTCTGCCCGAATACACTGCTCATCAACGACGATTACGTCCGGTATTCCGCTTCTTATGAACCTGAGCTGCCATGAGATGGGGCCGATTATCTTTGCCTTGGGATTATATCGGGTTACATCGTGTGCCGTGCAGCATAGACCAGTAACCTCTACCTCGCCGTACAATCCTCTATCCGTAAGATAATCCACGATTTCAATGGCGGGCGGAACATTATGCCCAATAACCAAAATAACGGGCTTAGTAACATCAACTACACCGAGCCCTATTTCTGCGAGCGGAGCTTCAGGATCAGCCTTAGGAAACCTGTAGGCAGATATCTGCGCGATGTCTGCGATCTCCATTCCGACTTGGTCTATCATTCCAGCGTGAAAAACTTTAGATTCAAAATCAATGTTGCTTCCCTCCTGCCCTGTGTGAGTTGCTGAAAGCAGATGAGTAACCTGTCCTTCAAGGTAGTTCAGAACATCAACCAAGTCGGCTAATGTTTTAGGCCTAACTCCACAAACCAAGCGGGTAACTGGAGCCTCAACCTCGACACTTACGCTTCCAACGTCTATTGAATGTTCACGGCCAAAAATCTCTATCAAGTGTTCAACTAGGTGCCTAGCATGGGCTATATGGGTTGCAGCGCCTATACAGCATGCAAGCAGAACGATGCGGGACTGCTGCGCTGCCATGTTTAATCCGCAAGCTCCCCGTTTATCTCCGGTTAGGTCACATTTCCCGAAGGTGCAGAGGCAACAGACATCGCAGAAAGGCATATAGAACGGTTTATACCTTTCCAAAAGTTTTAAGTCCCATTCTCTCAAATCGGCTATGGATGGGAACACAGTTGGACCGGCTTCTTCAGTCCACATTTCTTCAATAATTTTGCCAATAGAAATCTCAAAATCTTTTAATGTACATAGATCACTCTTTAACTCCTTAATCCTCATACTCAACTCTTTTTCAGGCAAGAAATACACAGTCCTTTTTTTGAAAACTTCGAGTTCACAATGAAGATAATATTTAGCTTTGTCTTTTTATAGTTTAAGATTAGTTTAAATATGACGGAAAGGTTTTTAATTATATTCGTGTTTTGTCCTTTATTCTGTAGGTGAAGAGAAGGATGTGCGAATTTGACCTGATCGTCGATGGGAAGATCGTGATCAGAGACGTGATCTACGCAAAAACAGAAGACGGGAAGATAATCGTCAGAAACGTAACTGGAGAGTTAAGAGAGTTCCAAAATTACAGAATTGAAGAGGTCGACGTAAATTCTACGCGCCTAATTCTGTCAAACATTTAAATAGTTGATCAACAAGTTCCGTGCGATTCAATAAGGCTTTGAGTAAATCGCCCATGATTGATTCCAATAGGACTACAGAAAGCATTCCTAAGCCTAAATTCTCTACCTCTTTTGAAGACGAGTCTTCGTGCTTTGCCAACCAAGAAACAAGTCAGCGTTGTTGTGGACAAGAGCTGAAATCTTCGTTTTTATCTTTCTTTTAGGCTCTTATCGAATCATGGGTTAAAGTCTTATAGGAGTAAATATTTTCCAGTCTTAGGATCAGCTTTAATCTCAGGATATAATTCGCATACTTTCAAGGATGCTTGAACTTTGTCCGAGACGCCTAAATAGGCATGAAATTAAAGAAAGATAAAAACGATCTCTCTAGCACTCCACGGCTTACAATCGCCCAACACAGCTAGAACAACGCTTCGAGACTTGTCGACATTAACCAACTTCCAAACCCTAAACAATAGAAAACAGAAGCAAAAATAAAAACAAGAATCAAGCACCCCTTCACTAAATAAGCCTAAAACAAGCCCAAAAAACCTAACATAGTTAGTGCAGAGGGTGGGATTTGAACCCACGAACGCCTTCGCGACAGGCTCCTGAAGCCTGCGCCTTTGACCTAGCTTGGCTACCTCTGCTAAAATTCTGGGTCCGATTCATGTTTTTTGAATCCTTTTTATGCAATTCACCTCTGCAAATAGTGTGTAAATGTGATGAAAATATAAAGATGTTACGTTTGTGAGCTGGCAACAAGCGTATGTGAGCTGCTTTTGCACATATATACCCGCATAAAAGAGAAGTTTATATCTGGCTTCTGTTCTGCATCACAACCGATGCCAGGTGACTTTGGGCATGTTAAAAACCTTCAGTTCGGACGTTCGAACCCTTATTAAAGGAAATATTAAGGCACTTACCGTCCGAGACATGCTTACAACCATCATCGTAGCTTTAACTGGTGGACTTGACGCGCTCTACGTAAAGGAGGTTTTAGGAGCTGATTCCGTAGTATTAGGGTTCCTTGCCTCAGTGTGGTCTGCGACGTTTCTATTTTTCATCCTGTTAGGAGGGTGGATGTCTGATCATTATGATAAGAAAAAGATGCTTCTTATCGGGATGGCGTTAGCTCTGCCTAATCCGTTAATTTTTGCTTTGGCGCCTGATTGGAGAATCACAATCGTCGCGAACTTTCTTGGAGCTGCGGGCGCAGCGTTTTCGACGCCAGCTCATGTCGCGTTATTATATTCATCTTCAGAACAAAGGACAAGAAGCAGAGTTCTCGCAGTTATGAGCACAATTAACAGTTTGGTCAATATCGTAGTTCCACCATGTGGCGCACTGCTTATACAAACACTCGGAGGCTTAAATGAGATCCGCTCAATCTTTGTTGTTCAGTTTTTTCTTTCAATGTTAGTGTTAAATTATACAAACAAAAAAATGTCTAGTTTAGCCAGACGCGAAAACATACAGCCAAAAGGGCTTACAGAATCAGTCAAAGAAATCTTTGGGCAAATGGCACACATATACAAAGTGTCAAAAGAAAGAAAGGCAACGGCGTGGCTGGTCATAGCCTTAACAGGACCTTGGGCTTGGGAAACAGTTATGCCATTTTGGGTCATATACGCTGCGGAAGTCTGTGGGTCTTCTTTGTTAGTCTTAGGTTTTCTGCCAGCGGTTTACAGCCTTACAACAGCATTGCTTTTATACCCGTTGGCTGAAGTTTCAGATAGGAAAGGTAGAAAAAAAGTTATTTTGCTCGTTCGACCCTTTCTATATCTATGTGTCATAATACTTTTAATCGGTGGTATATTTCCAGATTTACCTTTTACACCTTTACTTCCGCTTTTGGCATGGATTTTTCGAGCAATAGGTGACTCTTCTTCACCTTCGTGGATTGCAGCCTCGATAGAAGTTGTACCCGAAGAGCTGCAAAGTCAATGGGAAGCTACCCGAGATTTTCTATGGAGGGCGATGACGATCCCTGCAAGCATATTCGGGGGATTACTTTGGAGTATAGATCCGAAGCTTCCTTTCTTATGCGCATTTCTTGTTGATGGTTTGATAAGACTTCCGATTTTAATTTGTCTCATACCTGAAACCTTGGTGGTCTCAGAAACTCCTCAACCGCCAGGGCCACATATCATCGTTTATGGCTTACCCGCATCTGGTAGAACCTCAATTGCCCAATTGATGCATAAAGAACTGGCATACGAGATTGTTGACCAACAAGGCGTTGACCAAAAGCAGTCACTACCGCGGTCTCTTTTCAAATTCAAGTTTTTTGGCAATAAAAAACAAGGGACAAAAGAAGACTATCTTAGTGAGACTTTGTCAAAAATGAAAACAGCCTCAGTAATCGAAGGAGAAGCAGCGATTTTTGCAGCTAAAGAAAAAGACAAGGGAGTCGTGGTCTTGTTAGTCGCATCAAAAGACGAAAGGATCCGCAGAGAAACCCAAAAGATTCATGCGCCAGAGTTCGTTGCCTTAAAAGAGCTTGAGGAAAGAGACAGAGAAGTTGCAAAAATCACGAAACGCCTTTATGGAGTGGATATATCGAAGCTTCCGCCTTTTGATGTGGCAATAAACACTGAAAGAATTCCTCCAGAAAAAATTGTGAAAATAATTTCCTTACTGCATGAAAAAGAGAAAAATGATAAGACTTAGTCATTACATAAATACCTTTATGCCTTAGATAAAGAAGCATAGGATGTCTTTGAAGCATAGTATCATTCCTCAGTTTGGGTGGTTGCACTTGAGCAATTTTCAAATGCTAAGAAAGGAAAGGGAAATGAGAAAAGATGATGCCTTAAGGTTTCTTCAAGAAGCTAAAGTTGGAAGGTTAGGGGTTTGTCAAAACGATCAATCTTATGTTGTTCCCGTGCTGTTTGTCTACGATACGGAAACAAACGCGATATACATTCATAGCTCAAAAAAGGGAAAAAAGATAGAAATGATGAAGGCAAACCCTAATGTTTGCTTTGAAATTGACCAAATGTTCGAAATTATATTAAATAAATCGCCATGCAACTGTGATGTGGCATACCGCAGCGTAATCGTTTTTGGTAAAGCATCGTTCATAGACAGTCCAAAAGATAAAGTCAAAGTATTGAATATGCTTTTAAGGAAATACTTTAATGAAGCGAACAGCACAACAAGTCCAGAAATGGCAAATCCCACACAGATTATTAGAATTAAAGTAGCATCAATCATGGGGAAAGAGAATAAAAAGGGAATAAAAAATTCACAGCGTTCCGGTAAAGAAAGAGATCATTCCAAGGAGCATCCATACTAAAACCAAGTTTTTTATTTGTCTAGCTTTTTCTCTGGAAGGATCCTTGACAAGCATAGCGGAGGAAATCGTAAAGCCAAGGTCTGTGGCGACAATAGGTGGAAGATACCACATTGAGACTATTCCAAGAAACCACGGGAGTATGCTCAGAATAACAGCTGAAAGAAAGAAGCATGTCGCAACAATGGATGCTGTTTTGCTGCCATAAACGGCCATTATGGTCTTGATTCCCTTTGTTTTATCACCCTCGAAGTCTACGATTCCTTTTGTCACTTCACGTCCAGTGTTCGACAGAAAAGCCAAAACTGAGAAAAACAGTACTTTCAATGATAGGCTTTGACTTACAACATAGCTTCCGTAAATGAACGGGATTGCTACACATGCGCTGACCAAAAAATTTCCAGCTAAACCAGTCTTTTTTCCTTTTGTTGCGTATACGATAGACATAGAAAGGGAGGTTATAGCTACCAGAAAAGGCATAAGGGAAAATGGAGCAACTAACATAGAAGCAACTAAACCAGTGACGATGAGTATTAAAGCAAAACCCATGCATTCTTCATGTTTTATGGCTCCACTTGGAATTGGTCGGTTCGGCTCGTTAATTTTGTCAATTTCATAATCATAATAGTCATTTATCGCCATCGACGCACCAGTAAGCGTAAATGCAGTGATAAACCCCAGCAAAAGATTAACAGCAACATCTACAGAAAACGGCCTCATCAAAGCTAGGGATGCGCCAACTAAGACTGCTAAACTCATCATTAAACCGTTAATTGGACGAAGAAGCTTGATTAAGCCGGCAGCTTTACTCATACTCACGACACTTCTAATCGCTTAAATCATGAAATGAAGGTGACCTTAATATTATTTTTTAGATACAGAACAAAGGCCAAACATTGATCGAAATATAGCTTTCACAAATCAACGACCAATCTCCAAGTTGCTATAATTCAACTTTTGCCCAAAAAAGAATAATCTAGTCATATGATGGCCTAATTACAGCTGTCACATTCACTGTGGTTGTCACTCCAGACCTCCAAACTGTTAAAGTTATTGTTTGTCCAGGCGAGACATGTTCTTCAACGTAAACTGACCATTCAGCAATTGTTCTAGTTGGATGTCCATCAACAGCAAGTATTATGTCTTTTGCCATGTAGCCAATTTGTCCACGTGAATCCGTGGTTTTTACAACACCTTGTAGACCAACTTCTTTCGCTGGATAATTATCAATTACCTCCCAAACCAGTAAACCCATCTGGTAAGATTCAACATTAATGATGTTATATTGTTTTATCACTTCGGGTGTGAGCTCAAGCAAATAGAACCCGACAAAGGGATGGTTGTAGTAGCCTTTCTCAATCAAAGATGCTGCAACGCGGCTTACGATGTTAGAAGGAATCGCAAAGTTGAAACCATACGAGGTTCCAGCATTTGTTATTCCAACAACGTTTCCAGACGTGTCTAAAAGCGGACCTCCCGAGTTTCCAGGCGCCAAAGATATGTCTAACTGAACCACAGGCACTATTATTGGCACATCCATTAGGTCGATGAGTTCATTTACTTGGCTGACATATCCTGATGAAAGGCTTCCAGTAAGACCTAGGGGATTGCCAATAGCGACAACTTGTTGTCCAATGTATAGGTTAGAAGAGTTCCCTAACCGCAGAGGCTTTGCGTCTGAAGGAGAACTAGGCACCATTAATAATGCAACATCGGAATAGGGATCCATTCCTACGATTGAGGCTGGTTTTCTTGTTCCATCGTAGAACTGAACTTGAATATCAGTTTCCCCTTCAACTACATGCCAATTTGTGAGAATCATATTTTGACTGTTGAAAAGAAACCCTGAACCTAGTCTTGTATTTGTCGTTATGACAACAACGGACTTGTAGGTTAACTGATAAATGCTGGCAGGCGTCTGGTGTATAAAGTTTGAAATATTTTTTTGTAAATTTGCAACCTGAGATGAAAGCTGGTCAATCAATAATCTCATTTCAGTTACATTTGCTAATGATGTTTGATTAATAGCTTCTAACGTCTCATCTAGTTTAGAGAGTTCGGTGGCAAGTTTTTGCTGAGTTTGGATGTTATTGAATATTAGATAACTGTTAATGCTGGACAAGGCTATTGCAGCAATGCATAAAACCGCTAAAGATTTCGAAACACTAATCGGCATTTTGATCCCTCAAATGTAATATCAAATGCAGATCCTTAAATTTTTTTAAAATGGAAGATATAAGGAATTTTAGAAACAAGATTCTGAATTAGGTCTTAATCGTTTTGTTACGAAGATAGTCTTCACAACTCATTAATCTAAACCCGTGATGATGATTTTTCGATGACAATGAGGAATCCACTAAAAGATCGGAAAGCCCTTAGCCAAACAGTGACAACTATGATTCTGTTAGTTATACCAGTGATGCTTAGCGGAGGAGTGGCAATGTATGCTTATCAACTAATAAGTTCCGAGATACAAATAGAAATCGTAACAATTTCAAAGCAGCATATCTGGATTTTTGATAATGGGTCGTCGTATGCAGCTCTGGAAATTGACAATATAGGTGGAAGAGACGTACTGGTTGACAAAATAGAAGTCAGAGGAGTGGAAGCACCCTGGTCAACCATATATTACTACAAGACTACCTTGATTATAACTGATTTACTTAACTGTCCCCAAAATGGCAATCAAGACTGGACAAACTTCGAATATACACCTGGCAAAATCGCAAACTTCACACAAGCGTCAAGCTACATTCTAATACCCTCAGGTTACACAAGTGCCGTTTATATTAAGGATCCAGACAATCTTACGGTTAACGACGTGGGAAGAGCAGTAAGCATAACGATTTACACTGGAAACGCGCAATATCAAGTTATTTGTTATGCACAATCGAAGGCGTCGAATGACCAGTAGAAAAGAATGATTTATGAATATTGGAATTTGGTTTGACAGTTAACGTGTAATGTCTCTTGACATGATAAACAATTAACTAGGATTTGATTGTTGATAATCCCCTCTTCTTAAACATCTTTCAATTTTTAGAAGCTTCAGTAGCGATTGTTACTTTGCAGACACAAATGAGTATCGATCTTCATACCGTGCTGGATTTTGAAGCACATCCAAACCGACGGGCGTTATTCTTGCCCAAAGCCAGTCTGCCCCGTGGACTTGAACGAGCTTTACAAGTCCGTTTCTGGCTAAATAAGATATGTTTACGTCTAGGTCTCTCTCTGGGACTGGAATTGCTTCTCGGATGATGCTTCTATGGACTCCCCAGACTGAAGCTCCTTTTCTCGGTGGTTTTGCAAGCAACTGCAAAATACGCAGTCTAATTTCGTCTTCTGTGTATGAAGGCATGGATATAAGAAATGCAGTATCTAAACTTAAATCTTATCCATGACATAACCAAATATATAAGGAATAATCAGTTCGATACTGTTAATTTTTAAAAAATCTTTTTAGGGTTAGTGCAGCATTTCCCAAAAATCCTTTAACTGTGAAATAATGCCAAACATCTGAGAATCTTCAATTTTTCAATCCTCACCGTCGACACTTCGATTTGTGATGTAAGGATTTTTCATGGCTTCTAACTTATTTTCCGCAGTACCGTATAGAACGTCTTCATCAGCTGAAGCAGTAACAATCTCCCCTGCTATCACGACATCTGTTACCTCATCTGAAATCCTATAGCGAACGACATTAATTTTCGGTTGCACTGTTAGTGGTTTACAGAACTCTTATCCGATCTTTTCTTGGAGACTTTCCCGTAAACCTTTTCCGCGTTACACATTTTTCTATTCCTTTGTTTGTT
>Ga0272448_1000423_pt1 | contig 65844 bp, 52 predicted proteins | sample YNPCB0191_FD_202220 | JGI IMG/M metagenome (GOLD analysis project Ga0272448, IMG submission 202220) | Hot spring sediment microbial communities from Yellowstone National Park, WY, United States - YNP-CB-019-1 | ecosystem: Environmental > Aquatic > Thermal springs > Hot (42-90C) > Sediment... | reverse complement strand
ACGCTGGTCACCGTTGGCTACCCCGCTCACCTGCTATGGTGGCTGGACTCACAGACCATGTGTGGACTGTTAAAGAGCTGCTCTGGACCGTTGTGCTCCCTGTCAACACTTAACGGGGAGACTATCATCGCGCGACAGTACCTAAATCCTATTGTGAAGTCCGGATTGGGGGCATAAAATAGAGGCGAAGACGGTCGGCGAGGCTGTATGTTCGCCGCCCGCAGATGCTCCCAGGAAGGCAAAGGCAGGTGGCAATGATGGGAAAACGGCTGTTCCTCAAACCGCGGCGACGCGGCCAGAGCCTGGTAGAACTGGCTTTGATCATGCCCATCATCCTGATCATCATGGCGTCGGTCTTTGACATCGGGCGCGTCCTGGATGCGTCCATCGTCCTGACCAACGCGGCGCGCGTGGGGGCCAGGTTCGGCGCCAACCACCCCACCTGGTACGACTCCATCCGCGCTCGCGTGGTGGACTTCGCCAACGACTCGGGCATGAACTTCACGGGGGTGCAACTCACGGGGGCCAACGTGGCCGTGTCGTCCGGCGTCGCGCCCGGCACACCTATCGTCGTTACCATCACCTACGACCTTCCGCTCACCTTCGGCCGCGCCATCGGCGTGAATTCTATACGAATCGTGCGCAGGGCCGAGATGATGATTCTGGTGAATCCGTGAGGTGGCGAGACTATGCTGATGCGACAGACACCCAGCGAACTGTGGCGAAGGGGACGGCGCGGACAGGCCGCCGTGGAGTTCTCCATGGTGATCATGATCCTCGTGCTGATCATCCTTGGCACCATAGATTTCTCGCGGCTGTTCTTCACCTGGGCTAGCATGTCCAACGCGGCCCGCGAAGGCGCGCGCTACGGCACCGTCTGGCCCAAACGCTGGACCGACGCCGACTACCCGCCGCCCAACAACATTGAGTTCCGCACCCGCGCCATGCTATCCACCCTGGGCGCCGACAACGTCCAGGTGGAAATCCACTGCTACGACCAGTGGGGCGGCTGGCATGAGTACGAGCGTTACCTGTGTGTAACCGGCAACCAGATTCAGGTCATCGTGCGGGCGCAGTTCCGCAGTTGGACGCGCATCATCCCGCCCATCAACCTGGTCGCCAAGGCACGGATGGTCATAGACTGAGTCAGCCACTCCCCCCTAGACATCTTGGGAGGTGGAGAAGTGAAAGGAGCAACTTTGCAGAAGGAAAAAGGACAGTCTCTGGTGATCGTCGGATTTGCGATGGTGGTGCTGCTTCTGTTCGCCATGTTCGCGGTGGACATCAGTTACGCCTACGTGCAGCGGCGGCAGATGCAGAACGCGGCCGACGCTGCCGCGCTTGCGGGCGCCCGCGAACTCACCATCGCCCAGGGGTCCGCGCCGGAGGAACGAATCTCCAGCGGCCAGTTGTACAGCATCATCCTGGACTGGGCTCAGCGCAACCAGGCCCAGACGGTGCAGGCCCTGTACATTCGGCCCGACCAAACGACCTTCGCCATCAACGCGGGCGACGGCTCGCCGGTGCCCGACCCGGACAGGGCGGCGGGCGTGTATGTCAAGTCCTGTACCAATTTCCCCACGTTCTTCTCGCGGTTCATCGGCCTGGGCATGATGAGCATGTGCGCCGAGGCCGAGGCGAGTTTTGGCGCGGCCTGGGCGGTGCGCGGCCTGGCGCCGCTGGCCGTGTTGTACTCTGACTTCCAGGTCGGCGACGAGTACAGCCTGTTCGCCGGCAACTACAAGCACGCCACCGCACGCTGGGGATGGCTAGGCCTTGACTGCGCGTTCCCGTCCAAGTGCTCGCCCGACGCCAACTCTCTGAAATACTGGATGGAGAACGGCTACCAGGGCTACGTGTCCCGCAACTCCAACTACATGGCCGACCCGGGTATGAAAGAATCGGTGCTCCACCAGGCTGATGTGGGCCAGGTGCTGCTCTTGCCCGTGTTTGACAAAATCTACCAGTTCACCACCGACGAGGAGTGCAACAAGGACTCGCCGCGCTACGACCCGGACTACTGCGCCAATGCCTGCAAGGGCGACTATCCCAACGTCGTCTGCGCGTACACGAACAACAACACGCTCAAGGGCCAATACTACTACCACATCATCACCTTCGCGGCCTTCAAGGTTACCAACATCGGCCAGCACCAACTGGACGGCGAGTTCGTGTCGTACATCGTGGACGGAACATGGACGAACCCCAGCCCGTGGGACAAGGGCGTGGTCGTCATGCGCCTGACCGAGCGCGACAAGCCGACGGTAACGCCTGCAGGGTACTCCCCCGCGCCCACGAACACGCCGGAACCCACCAGCACGCCCGCCACCACGCCCGACGTCATCTTTGACGACGGCGACACGGCCATCTGCGAGTACGAACCTCAGTGGCAGACGGTCTGCGGCACGGTGCAACTCCCGCCCGGCCAAACCGCTCGGCTGCAGATCTCCTGGTACGTCGTCCATCCGGATGATGTGCCCTACCAGGAGACCCAGCACATTGACTACGGCCTGGTGCAGAACGGCTCGCGCTTCTGCGTGCAGGTCTGGTGGCCGGGCATTCGGCCGCAGGATGAGGTGGTGGAGAACCACATCGGCGGCATGCTGCTGGACGCGCAGACCGGCAACCCCATCATGAGCCGAGGGGCCAGCCTGGACTACTACTGGTACCCGTGGTTCTGCCCTGCGCCGACGCCAGGCCCCACCGCTACACCGACACGCACGCCCACGCCGTCGGGGCCGACGCCCACGCCGACGCCCACGGCCACGCCCTGCCTGACGCCCAACGCGCCCGCGTCGCTGACAGGCAACAGGAGCGGCCAGAACGTGTACCTGTCGTGGAACGCGCCGGCCGGGCCGCCTGTTACCCAGTACAACATCTACTGGGCCACATCCCAGAATGGCACCTACGGCTTCCTGACCAGCACCACCGGCACGTCGTATTCGTACAAGACCACATCGGGCCGCTGGTACTACGTCAAGGCTGCCAATGGGTGCGGCACCGGCCCCGAATCCAACAAGGTTTACGTACCGCCCAGATGACGCGGACACGGGTGTCCTTCACACAAACGGACCAACGCTGGCGGGCAAATCTGCCCGCCAGCGCGCGTAGTCTTGGTTCCAAAGTTTGTTGCTCGCGCCATGGGCATAGGTGCGACGCACTTTCGGAAGTGCGTCGCACCTTGGTCGCCAACACAAGACAGAGCCGAATCCGCGCGTACAGACGGTTGCGAATTTCCGAAAACAGGGGTACAATATGCACAGACTACGAACCGCCGTCCCTGACAAGTTGACTGGAGGAGGGTCTCATGCGACGCAGATCTAGGCTTCTACTCATCCTGGGAATCCTGCTGGCCATCGTCGCCATGCTCATCACGTACACGATGCTCCAGAAGCCGCAACAGCCTGCCGAGCAGCCGCCTGTCGTTACGCGGAAGGTGGCGGTCGCCCTGCAGGACATTCCCTACGGCACGCTGATTGACCCGCTGGCCGTGGAGATGCGGGACTGGCCGGTGGACACCGCCCCCGCCGACGCCATCGGCAACACGGCGGACCTGGCCGGCAAGTACGCCAAGACGGCCATCTTTGCCGGGCAGATCATCCAGGCGAAGATGATCGCTTCGCCCAGCGAATTGGCCGCCGGCGAAGGCCCCGCGTCGGTCCTCGTTCCGGTCGGCATGGTGGCCTATCCCTTCCCCATTGACGAACTCAGCGGCGTGTCCTATGCGCTGAAATCGGGCGACCGGGTTGACGTGCTCATCACGTTCCGCTTCTTGCAGGTGGACCGAGAGACCCAGGTGGCGTTCCCGCTGGACCGCGGCCAACCGGGCGATGTCAAGGGGGTGCAGATTCCGCGGCTGGTGTCGCAACTCACGTTGCAGAACGTACAAGTCCTGCGCGTGGGCTCCTGGTACGTGCCGCCCGTGCAGACGACGCAGCAGCAACAGCCCGGCCAGCAGCAACAGGCGCCGGCGACCCCTCCGCCGCCCGCCGTGGTTACCCTGCTCGTGCCCCAGCAGGATGCGCTGGTGCTCCAGTTCGCCAGGGAGGCCAAGGCCACTGTAGAACTGGCCCTGCGCAACCCGAACGACCAGGAGGAGGTAACCACCCAGGCGGTTACCCTGGACTATATGCTGGCCCGATTCAACATCACGGTGCCTATCCTGAGGGACGAGTCTCTTGAGACTCTGAAGCCCGCGACCCGATAGAGCGACGGGAGAAACAATCGCGTGAAGGAATGCATGGGATGACCGACGCAGGAAGCGCCCAACGCAAAATCCGCGTGCTCATCGTGGATGACATACCGGAGACCCGCGAAAGCCTCCGCAAGTTGCTGTACTTTGAGAGCGACCTGGAGGTGGTGGGCACGGCCGCCAGCGGCGAGGATGCCGTGCGGCAGACCCGCGAGACGCGGCCCGACATCGTCCTGATGGACATCAACATGCCGGGGATGGATGGCATCACGGCCACCGAGACCATCACCCAGAAGTTTCCCTACGCCCAGGTGATCATGATGTCGGTGCAGGCCGACGCCGACTACCTGCGGCGCTCCATGCTGGCGGGCGCGCGGGAGTTCCTGACCAAGCCCTTCACCGCCGACGACCTGGTGAGCAGCATTCGGCGCGTGTACGAACTGGGCCTGAGTCGGCGCGTCTCCCTGGAGCAGGCCGGGGTTCCCGTGGAAGGCGTAACCGGAGTCGCCGCGAAGCCCGCCAAACCCAGGGGCAAACTCATCACCGTCTTCAGCCCCAAGGGTGGCACAGGCCGCAGCACCATCGCCGTCAACCTGGCCATCGCGCTGCAGGGCCTGGCCGACTACAAGGTGGCCCTGGTGGATGCCAGTTTGCAGTTCGGCGACGTGGCCGTGCTGCTGAACCTGCAGGCAGCGCGAAGCATCGCGGACCTCATCCCGCAAATCAAGGACCTGGACAGCGACATGATCGCGGGCGTGCTCACGCCCCACTCGTCGGGCGTCAAGGCGCTCCTAGCGCCAAGCCGCCCGGAACTCGCCGACCTCGTAGCGCCCGAACACCTCAAGGCCATCGTCCAGGAACTGCTGACCCTGTTTGATTTCGTCATTGTGGACACGTGGGCGTCCCTGCACGACCTGGTGCTGGGCATCCTGGATATTTCGGACCGCATCCTGCTCATCACCACGCCCGACATCCCGTCCATCAAGAACGCCAAACTGTTCTTTGAGGTTACCGACGCGCTCCAATATCCGGAGGAGCGCGCCATGCTCATCATCAACATGGCCGACCGCCGCGGTGCCATCAACGTGCGCGACATAGAAGCCAGCATCAAGCACCCGGTGGCCGCCAAGATACCGCTGGACGAGCGGAGTGCTATCCAGGCGGCCAACGAAGGCGTGCCTGTGGTCTTCGGCAACCGCAAAAGCCCGCTGGCCCAGGCCATCACCGACCTGGCCCAGACGCTCGTGGCCGAACTCGCGCCGAAGCCCGCCGAGCAGCCCGAAACGCCCGAACCGGCCTCGGCGCCCAAAGTCCGACGCGGCCTGTTCGGACGCACCACCTGACGCACGCCAACCCGTAACAGGAGGCAGGTGCTACCATGTCGCTTCTGAAACGAATTGAGGGGACACAACCGGAAGAAAAAGCGTCGCGGCTGGAGGAACTGAGAACCCGCCAGCCCGCGGCCATGACCCAGACCGAGGAGACGTACCGCGAACTCAAGGCGCGCATCCAGGATCGCCTCGTCTCCGAGATGGACGAAAAACTGGACATCACCAAGCGCGAGGACGTGCGGCGCGCCATTGAGGAACTCTACAACTCCATCCTGGCCCAGGAAAACATCATCCTCAGCCGCACCGAGCGCCACCGAATGTTTGAGCAGATCGTGGCCGACATCATCGGCTACGGCCCCATTGAGCCGTTCCTGGCCGACCCGTCCATCAACGAAATCATGGTGAACGGCCCCAACGCGGTGTACATTGAGCGGAGGGGACGCATTGAGAAGACCGCCGTGCGCTTTGACGACGACGAGCACCTGCTGCGCATCATTGACCGCATCGTGGCGCCGCTGGGCCGCCGCGTGGATGAGGCCTCGCCCTATGTGGACGCCCGCCTTCCCGACGGCTCCCGCGTCAACGCCATCATCCCGCCCCTGGCCCTCAACGGCCCGGTGCTGACCATCCGAAAATTCGCCAAGATTCCCATCACCGCCGAGAAGCTGGTAGAGTACGGCACGCTGACCCAGGAAGCCCTGGACTTCCTCAAGGCGTGCGTGTTGGGGCGGCTCAACATCCTGATTTCGGGCGGCACCGGCTCTGGCAAGACCACGACCCTCAACGTCCTGTCGGCGTATATCCCGAACGACGAGCGCATCATCACCATTGAGAACGCCGCCGAACTGCAACTGCGCCAGGAACACGTGGTTACGTTGGAGTCGCGCCCGCCCAACATTGAGGGCAAAGGCGAGGTTACCATCCGCGACCTGGTCATCAACTCGCTGCGTATGCGCCCCGACCGCATCATCGTGGGCGAGGTGCGCGGCGCCGAGGCGCTGGACATGCTCCAGGCCATGAACACCGGCCACGATGGCTCCATGACCACCCTGCACGCCAACAGCCCGCGCGACGCCCTCTCGCGCTTGGAGACCATGGTGCTCATGGCCGGCATGGACCTGCCGCACCGCGCCATTCGCGAGCAGATCGCCTCGGCCATTGACCTCATCGTGCATCAGGAGCGCATGCGCGACGGCGTCCGCCGCGTCGTCAGCATCGCCGAGGTCGTCGGCATGGAGGGCGACACCATCGTCATGCAGGACATCTTCCGCTTCCAGCAGGTGGGTGTGGAAGATGGCAAGGTCATCGGGCGGCTGCGCCCGACGGGCATTCGCCCGAAGTTCATGGAGAAACTGGAGGCTGCCAACATTCGCGTTCCGTCGGATACCTTTGGCGTCGCGAAGAAGATTCCGTGAGGCCGCGGGTTGTGGCGTCCACGGGGCGCTCGCGCGGCCCGCATCTGTGATGGGGAGTAGGCAATGCCTGCATCCTTGATTGCGTCCATTCTGCTGGGTTTGGGAGTGCTGTTGATCTTCATCGGCCTGGCCGGCGCGCTTTCCGGGCGCGACCCGCGCGTGTCGTCGCGCCTGGACCAGTACGCCGCTCGCGAGGACGGGCTGGCGTCGCCCTCGGGCGGGCAGGGCGTTCAGGTTACCTCTACCCTGAATCAGATGATCGGCCGACAGAAATTCGCGGCCAACCTGGCCACGCAACTGGCCCGCGCCGACCTGAAACTCACCGTCTCCGAGTTCGTGCTGCTCAACCTCGCCGCGACCTTGCTCGGATTCCTGTTCTTCCTCGTGCTCAAGCGCGACCTGTTCCTCGCGGTGCTTGGGGGCGTGGCCGGCTACTTCCTGCCCAGAATCTGGATGCGCCGCAGGCAGAGCAAGCGCATCAAGGACTTCAACAACCAACTGGGCGACACCATCACGCTCCTGGCCAACTCCCTGCGCTCCGGCTATAGCCTGCTGCAGTCCATGGAGACCGTGGCGAAGGAACTGTCGCCGCCGGTGTCCACCGAGTTTGAGCGCGTCGTCCGCGAAGTCGGCCTGGGCCTGTCCTACGAGCAGGCTATGAACAACATGCTGCGCCGCGTGCCCAGCCCCGACCTGGACCTGATGATCACCGCCATCAACGTGCAGCACGAGGTCGGCGGCAACCTCGCCGAAATCCTGGAGACCATCGGGTTCACCATCCGCGAGCGCATCCGCATCCAGGGCGAGATTCGTGTGCTGACCGCGCAGCAGACGGGCACGGGCATCATCGTGGGCCTGCTTCCCTTCGCCGTCGGGCTGATCCTGTATCTCATCAACGCCGACTACATCCTGTCGCTGTTCCGGGAACCCTGCGGCTGGGCCATGGTCGCCATGATTTTCATCCTCATCGGTTCGGGGTTCGCCATCATTCGGCGCATCATCCAGATTGAGGTGTAGTCCGAGGGAGGAACAAGCCATGCTGGTTCCGATGTTCGTATCCTTGCTCGTGGGCCTGTCCATCTTGTTGATTTTCGTGGCGCTTGCGGGCACCAAGGAACCCACGCCTCTGGAGCAGCGCCTGGCCGAATACGGCGCACGCCCGCTGACGTTGGAGGAACTGGAACTGTCGCAGCCGTTCTCCGAGCGCGTCGTCAAGCCGCTCATCAACGCCAGCGCGCGCTTCGTAACCCGCTTCCTGCCCAAGCGGTACGTGGAGTCCACGCGGCTGAAACTGGAGGCCGCCGGCAACCCCAACAACTGGAGCGCCACCGACTTCCTCGGCGTGCGGGGGCTGGCAGGCGTCATGCTGGGCGCCCTGGCATTCCTGTTCCTGAATGCCCTCAAGGCGCCCGTCTCTCAGCGTTTCCTCCTCACGATTGTCTTTGCGCTCCTCGGATTCCAACTGCCGGTCATCTGGCTTGGGGGCAAGATTCGCGCGCGAAAGAACGAGATCATCCGCGCGCTGCCCGACGCGCTGGACCTGCTGACCATCAGCGTGGAGGCGGGCCTGGGGTTTGACGCCGCCATGGCCAAGGTCAACGAGAAGTGGGACAACGAACTGAGCCGCGCGTTCGGGCGCGCCATCGCCGAAATGCGCATGGGCCAGAGTCGCCGCGAGGCGCTGCGCAACCTGGCAGCCCGCATGGACGTGCCCGAGGTTACCAACTTCGTCGCCGCCGTGATCCAGGCCGACCAACTCGGCGTGAGCATCGCCAAGGTCCTGCGCATCCAGTCCGAGCAGATGCGCATCCGCAGGCGGCAGCGCGCCGAAGAGAAGGCCCAGCAGGCCCCGCTCAAGATGACCTTCCCGCTGGTCCTGCTCATCTTCCCGAGCATCTACATCCTGCTGCTGGGGCCCGCCATTCTCATCCTCATCCACTCTAACATTTTCGGGACGCTGTTTTGATCGTCATCAACCGCTCCAAGCAAACGACGCTCGCCCGCCAGGCGCGGGCCGCGCGGACCTTCTGGCAGCGCCTGCGCGGGCTGATGTTCCAGAAGGCCCTGGCTGAAGGCCAGGCCCTGGTCCTCGTCGGCGACAGCAGCATCCACACCTTTTTCATGCGCTTCCCGATAGACGTGCTGTACCTGGACCGCGAGGGGCGGGTGCTCCGCGCGCAGGACTCCATGCGCCCCTGGCAACTCGGCCCCCTGGTGCGCGGCTGCCGCTACATCGTGGAACTCCCGCCCGCGACGATTCGCTGCACGCAGACCGAGGTGGGCGACCTCATCGCCCTGGGCGATGCGGAGGGTTGACGCGATGAGCCGCGCGATGCCATGGGCCAGGACGCTGGATGCCCTCTTGGACTGGGTTTTCCCGCCCAAATGCGGCGGGTGCGGGCGCGTGGGGCAGTGGCTCTGCGACGAGTGCATGTCAAAGATAAGTTACATCCGCACAGGGCCGCGCCTACTCTACGACAGGCCCGCGCTGCAATGGGGCGAATCGGCCCTGCGCGGCATCTACTCGGTCGCCTGGTTTGAGGAGCCCCTCCGCTCGGCCATTCACAACTTCAAGTACAACGGGCAGCGCGTGTTGGCCAGGCCCCTGTCGGGCCTTCTCGTGCGCGAATGGGAGGGGCTTCGCCTCCCCGTGGATGCCGTTGTCGCCGTCCCGCTGCACCCCAGGCGGCAACGGGAACGGGGCTACAATCAGTCCTATCTGCTGGCCGCGGAGTTCAGCCGCGCCTCGGGAATCCCCATAGCCCGAAACGGCCTGCGGCGCGTGCGGCAAACCCTGCCCCAGGTGGGGCTGGACGCCACCGAGCGTTGGCAGAACGTCCACGACGCCTTCCGCGGCGACCCGGCGGCGCTGTCGGGCAAGGCCATCCTGCTGGTGGACGACGTGTGCACCACCGGCGCGACGCTGGAAGCCTGCGGGCGGGCCGCGCTGGAAGCCGGGGCGCGCGCCGTCTGGGCCATGACGGTCGCCCGCCCCAGGTTGCCGCAGGGCGACAGGGAGTAATGCCATGTTCCAGATGTCCCTCTTCTCCCAACCTACCCGCCCGTTCACCGTGAGCGAGATCACCGCGCACATCAAGGGGCTCGTGGAGGACGATCCGACGCTCGGAGATGTGTGGGTGGAGGGCGAGGTCTCCAACCTGTCCCGCCCCTCGTCGGGGCACGTGTACTTCAGCCTGAAGGACGCCGGCGCCCGCATCGCGTGCGTGATGTGGCGCACCGCCGTCATGCGGATCGCCCGCCTCCCGCAGGACGGCGATCGGGTTCTGGCCCACGGCCGAATCGGCGTGTACGAGGCCCAGGGGGTGTATCAACTGTACGTGGAGGAAATCCAGCCCGCGGGCTTGGGCGAGTACTACGTGCAATTGGAGCGGCTCAAGGAACGCCTGCGCGCCGAAGGGCTGTTCGCCGAGGAGCGCAAACGCCCGCTGCCGCAGTTCCCGCGGCACATCGGCATCGTAACCTCGCCCGACGGGGCCGCGCTGCGCGACATCCTGCACGTCTTGCGGCGACGGTTCCCGTGCGTCGCGGCGACACTGGCCCCCACCCAGGTGCAGGGCGCGGAAGCCCCCGACCAGATCGTGGCGGCCCTGGACGCGCTCAACCGCCACACCGATTGCGACGTGCTCATCGTGGCGCGCGGGGGCGGCTCCCTGGAAGAACTCGCCGCCTTCAACGACGAGCGCGTGGCCAGGGCGATCTTCCAATCCCGCATCCCCGTCGTTACCGGCGTCGGCCACGAGACCGACTTCACCATCGCCGACCTGGTGGCCGACCGCCGCGCGCCGACGCCGACCGCCGCCGCCGAAATCATTACGCCCGACCGCGCCGAGTTGACCGCCGCGCTGGACAAACTGCGGGCGCGAATGGGCAGCATCGGCGCGCGCCGAATCCAGGCGTTCGCCGAACGTCTCGCCTACGAGCGCAAGGCACTGGTGCGCGCTTCGCCCCAGGCCCAGATCGTGAGCCGCCGCCAACGCACCGACGAGTACGCCCACCGCATCGCCCTGATGGCCCGACAAAGCCTGGCCCGCCAGCGCGCCGCGCTGACGGCATTGGCCAGCCGCCTGGAGACCGCATCGCCCCAGGCCACGCTGGCCCGCGGATATGCCATCGTGTCGCTCGTGCCGTCGGGGAGCGTCGTGTCCAGCACGCAGCAGGTGCGCCCAGGAGATCGCATTCGCGTTCAGGTCAGCGACGGCCGATTCCACGGGCGCGTTACCGATGGGCAAGATGCCAAGGAGAGCGAAACGCCATGAACGATATGCCGGACGTAGAGACCCTGTCCTTTGAGGAAGCCTTCCGCGAACTGGAAGATTTGGTGGAACGGATGGAAACGGGGAATCTGCCGCTGGAGGAGACCATCCGCCTGTTTGAGCGCGGCAGCCTTCTCGCCCGCCACTGCCAGAACCTGCTGGACAAGGCCGAACTGAAACTCCAGCAGTTGACCGCGTCGCCCGACGGAGAGGCGACGGTCGCCCCCTTTGACGAGGGCAGTCGCTAGACCGCGCCAGGCTAGGGGGTGGCCGGCGTCGCCACGGGGGTGGGCGTCGGCGTCGGCGTGCCCACCAGGCGCAACAGGTCGTCGTAGGAGCGCATCCGCGCCACCGTGAACAGGAAGTCCCGCAGCGAGGCCGACGCCCGTCGCAAGGATTGCAGTTGCGGCCCGATGGGGCTCACCGAGCCAGGCCCGGTGGCATACGAACCGTAGAAGGCGAAATAGGCCTGGTTCAACTTGCGGATGTAGTAGCCGTGCTCCTGGAGTTCCAGCCGCCGCTGCTCCATGTAGGCCTCGGCCTCGTCCACGCGCCCCTGCGCCAGCAACTCGTCCGTGCGGAGCCGCGTTTCCCGCATGAAGGCGTTGTAGTCAAACGCCGGCGGCTCCATGGGCTTCGGCGCGGGAGGTGGCGCAGGCCGCGGCTCCCGCACGTATTCGGGATAGTAGCGCCGCGCCAGATACTGCCCGATCTCGTCGCCCACGATGTCGGCCACCGTCTCGTTCATCGTCGTCAGTTCGCCCGAAGTCCCGTAGGCCCAGCCCAGCGGGTAGAAGGCCAGGAAGTCGTGCACCCACTCGTGGGGCATGGTGTCCAGCACGAACCCCAGGCCGTAGATTTCGGGAATCATCGCCGGATATGTGGACAGCCCGCCGATGTGGGTAACGAGCCCCGAATATCCCATGCGTCGGACGGCGTCCTCTATCTCTTCCATCTCGGCCACGCTCAGGTCGGGGATGAGCAGATAGTTCGCGCGGCGCTCAATGCGCTCGCGGGGCGAGACAACCAGCAGCAGGGGCAAGTCCACGAACTCGCTGGTAACGGGCGGCCAGATGACATCGCGGCCGAGGATGCGCGTGTGCAGGTCGTTTTCGCGGAGCGCGCGCGTTACCTGCAGCGCCAGGATGTCCTCGGCCTTGTCCTCCAGCGCGTCGCGCTTTGCGTACAGCGTCTTCAACTCGGTCTGGATTTCCGCCGCCCGCGCCGACATGTGAAGTTTCTGCGCCGCGAGGCGTTCGGCCTCGGCTCGCAGGCCGCCGATGCGCGCCGCCACGTCAAAGAACTCGCGCACCGTGTCCGTGTCGCCCTCGTCCAGGCGCGGGCCACGGATGAGTTGCCACACCTTGTCGGCCAGCGCCCGCGCCTCCCACGCCGCGATGTTGAACTGCTTGCCCGCCGTGAGGACTTCAAGGCGCTGTTCCAGCACCTTGGTGCGCGGGTAGGCGTCCGAGCGAAGGCCAATGAGCAACAGGAGCAAGAACAGCGCGGTTGCCGCCGCGTGGGAGAATCTGGAGACGGCCCGCCTGATGCGCCGCAATCTACCGCCCACGGGCAATCCTCCGCGCCATCTGCACGCGACGGAACGCGTAGTAGGCCATCAGGGTGCTCAGGAGCAAGCCATGGCCGCCGTCCCTGTAGCCCTGGAGTTGGACAAACCTGCGCCAGAATTCGCGCAGGGGCTGGCCCACCAGCCCACGGGCGCGCGGCACAACGCCCGACTCCAACAGAATCCGCGCCTCGTATTCCGTGTAGCGGCCTTGCTTCTGCAGGAATTGCCGCACCGTGTCGTAGTTGTAGTGGGTGAGGGGATTCTGCAAGAACCCTTCCGCGCCGTCCAGCAGCCCCACCTCGTGCACCTCGCGCGCGGGGTCGTAGCGCGCGAACCCGCGCTTCAGCAGGCGCATCTGGTAGTCGGGCGACCAGCCGGCGTGGCGAATCCACCGCCCCCAGATGATGTTCTTGCGGGGAACCCACCACCCCACTTCGGGGCGCCGGACGACCTGGCGGATTTCGGCGCCGAGTTCGGGCGTGGCGCGCTCGTCGGCGTCCACGAAGAAAATCCAGTCGGCGGCCACCTGCTCCAGGGCGGCATTGCGCTGCGACGCGTAGCCACGGAAGGCGTGCTGGATCACGCGCGCGCCCGACGCGCGGGCGATGTCCACCGTCGCGTCGTCGCTGAACGAGTCAAAGACCACGCGCTCGTCTGCCCAGGCCAGGGTAGCCAGGCAGTCGGCGATGTGCCGCGCCTCGTTTTTCGTCAGCACCACTGCGGCGATTCTCATCTCGTCAGTCCATCAATCCCACGCAGATTCACAATAGCGGGGTTCTCCGCGGCATGGTCTGTGCGTCGGCCGTGAGTCTTCCATTCGTGTCCGTTCGCGGGGATTCGCGGTTCGCGTTGCATCCGTGCCTGGGCGGGGCATCATAACGCCGCCACGCGAGCGTAGGCCGAAAGGAGCGCCCGCGCCTCGTCTTGTGCGATCTGGCCCCGCGCCAACCGCCGCCGAATTCGGGCGCCGTCCGCCCGCATCAGCAGCCGCACCCACCGCCGCACCCATCGGGCGTACCCCGCCCCGCGGTGCTTCTCGTACAGGCGGAAGCGGCTACGCCACAGCGCCACGAACATCTCCTCGCGGAATCGGCGGGTCGTCCCAGCGCCGTGGTGCATCACTTCCGCCGTCGGCACGCACAGCACCTCCCACCCCGCCTTGCGCATCCGCCAGCACCAGTCAATCTCCTCGCAGTACATGAAGAAGCCCTCGTCCAGCAGCCCCACCTGGCGCACCGTCTCGGCGCGCACCATCAGCGCCGCCCCCAACGGGTGATCCACCGGAAACGGCTCCGCGCCCGCGTACAGGCGGCGCGGGTAGCGCCCGTTCACCCGCGAGTCCAGCAGGCGGGGATGGAGCGGGAAGAAGTCCAGGAAAATCTGCGCGAAGCCGGGGAACCGAAAGGCCGAGTGCTGGAACGAGCCATCCGGGTACACCAGGCGCGCGCCCACCGCGCCCACTTTGGGCCGCGCGTCCAGCACGCGCACCATGGCGCCCAGGGCGTCGCCGCGCACCTCGGCGTCGGAGTTGAGCAGCATGATGTGCCGCGCGTCCGAGCGGGCGATGGCCTGGTTGTTGGCGGCGGCGAACCCCCGATTGTCGGCGTTGGCGATGAGGCGCGCCTGGGGGAACTCGGCCCGCACCATGTCGGCGCTGCCGTCGGCCGAGGCGTTGTCCACCACCCACACCTCGCCGCGCAGGCCCGACCGCGCCAGGCCATCCAGCGCCGAGCGCACGCACGCCCGAGTCAGGTCTCGCGTGTTGTAACTCACGATGATGATGGAGAGATCGTTCATTCCCAGGTTCCAGCGGTCAGCCGTCAGCGATCAGCGGTCAGCCTGTCAGCGATGCGCCTGCTCCTTGCTGATGGCTGATGGCTGACGGCTGACGGCTAGTATGCAATGTCAATCGTCTGCGCGTCCACGTGATCCAGCAGAATTCGCACGTCCTCGTGGATCAGGCCGGCCCAGAAGTGGGGCGAGGTTCTGGGCGGCTTGTCGGTGATGCGGATGAAGCCGGTTACGGTGGCGCGCTGGCCGGGCATCAGGTACTTGCCCTCGCCGATGACCGTCAGTTGGTCGTCGGGCGCCAGCGCCCAGCGGTACGGATAGGGCCGCCCGCTGCTGTTGCCCTCAAAGTCAATGCCCACGCGCCAGGCCCCAGGCGATTCGGCGTAGCCCAACGTGTTGAAGTTCTGGCTGCTGGTGTACAGCGTCCCCGGCGCGGGGCCTGTCGTTCGCACCGGCACCGAGCCGATGTTCTCCACCGTCAGGGTGAAGGCGAGAACCTGCCCGATGGGCACCACCCTGGGGTAGAACTCCACCGCCGCCTGCACGATGTCCACGCGGGGCACGCCGCCTTCGGCGATCTCCAGCGTGCTCGTAACGACGGTGAAGTTGCCCACCTTGTCCCGCGCCTCGGCCCGCACCTCGTACAGGCCGTCGGGCGGCGGCGTCGCGCCCTCATCCACGCCCCCGGCGTAGTCGTAGATGTGCGTGCCGACCTCGCCGGGCTTCACCACGCCCTCCTGCTCGGCCAGCGGGAACCGATTGCCGTCCTTATCCACCAGGAACACCCGCACATCGGCGGGTTTGGTCAGGTAGTAGGATACCTTCACGCGGTCGTCGTACCCGTCCTGGTTCGGCGTGAACCGCTGCGGGTACACGCTGAAGTTCAGCAACTCGGGCGGGGTCGTGTCGGCGTCGCGCAGCGACAGCGTGCGGCTGACGCGGTGCGTGCGGCCCTCGCTGTCCACCGCCTCCACCACCAACTCGTAGTCGCCGTCGGGGAGCATTCGGCCGTCCACCACCCCGCCAAAATCCACGCCGTACCGCCCCGCCGAGCGTCGCTGCGCCTTGCGGAAGTAGTGTCGCCCTCCCTGCGCGTCCACCAGGTAGATGGACAAGTCGGCGTTGCCCGTCAGCCGATAGGAGATGCGCGTTACATCCGTTACGCCATCGGCGTTGGGCGTAATCTGGCTTGGGCTGACATCCACATCCGACAGGAGCGGACGCGTCCCGCATCCGACCAGGAGCAGCGCCATCAGCGCCACGAAACCCACCAGGAACGGAACCCAGAGCGACTTCCTCAAGATACCTCCTCCACCTTGGGCGAGGCCGCTGCCACCGCCTTGGCCCTCTCCGTGCGCACCATATAGACGCTCAGCCCGGCCATTGCCAGGACGATGACGGCAATGGTAATCAGCACCTGCTGGATGCCCCAGATGTCGGCTAGACCTCCCGTGGCGGGCATTGGCAGCGTGGATGCCGCATTGGCCAGCACGATCTGCGTGGAGATCACCCTGCCCCGCATGTAGGGGGCGGGCCGCTCCTGCAGGATGGTGCGCGCGGGGATCATCGTCAGCGCGAACCCGAAGCCCGCGACGGCAACGGCGAGCGCCAGGCCCAGCAAATGCAGCCCCTTCAGCATCGTGAGCAGCGAGAAGCCCAGCAGCCCCGCCCCGAATAGCGTCAGCCCCAGCGCCGACCACGCCTGCCGCGACATGCGCAGCCCGTGGCGGCTGGAGATGAACATCAGGCCGCCGACGAACCCCAGGCCCGCCGGCAGCGCCGCATACGCCACGTCGGCCACGTGCTTGCCCAGGATGCGGTTGGCGAAGCCCGGCGCCAGCGTGGACACCGCCAGCACCGACGTGGCGGCCAGCACCATCTGGATCACCGCCAGCCACACGAAGCGGTCGCTGGCGATGTAGGCCCAGCCCTGCCTCAAGTCGGCCAGGGCCGACACGAAACCGTTCTTCACGGTCGGCTTCGTCGGGTCAAACTCCGAACCGCCCCGGGGGAGGCCGACGATGGCTAGCCACGACAGGACATACAAGACGGTGCTCACGACGCCGACCAGCCACGCCCCGCCCAGTTTCAGCAGAATCGGCGCGATGAGGATCACCCCCACGCCCTGCGAGACCACCGACGACAGGTTGAAGAGCGAGTTCGCGCCCATCAACTGCTCGGACGTTACGTAGCGCGGGATCGCCGACGCCTCTGCCGAGATTACGAACTGGGCCAGCGCGGACAACAGGAAGTTGCAGATGTAGACCACCCACAGCAGCGACGACGTGTGCGGCGCGAAATACATGGCCAGGGCGAACCCAATCCCGATGGGAACCCGCAGGATGCACCCCAACTTGATGACCGCGATGCGGTCGTGGCGGTCCACATACGGCCCCGCGATCAGCCCGAAGATAAACCCAGGCAGCGTGCTGGAGAAGATCATCAGCCCAACCTGCGTGCTGGAATGGGTGATCTCCTCCACCAGCGCCATGGATGCGAAGTACAGGGCGAAGTTTCCCACCAGCGCCGTGAATTGCGACAGGCAAAGCCCCCTCACGCAGGAGTTCGCCAATAGCCGTCTCGGTGCAGCGTACTCTTTCAATGCCCCCTCACAGAAGGTTGGTTTGCAGCGGATCGCAGCGCAGCCCCGCATCGTCGCGCAGACGGCGCGCCTGTGGCCTCCCGGCGCTTCCCCTAGAGGCCCCCATTTTATCACCGTATCGCAATCTTTGCCAACAAGACCCTGTCGCCTGTAGCCTGCCCGTCGGCCCCCAAGACCGGCAGTCGCGGGAACGACGGGTCGGCGGCGTCGTACAGGCCCACCTCAATCCAGTACTCGCCGGGCGGGGTATCGGGCTTCACGTACAGCGTGTACTCGTCGGTGATGTACTCGCCGGGCAGCCAGCCCGTGGTCGGCCGGTTGCCGCGCTGCGGGATGCTGTCCTGCTGCGCCCAGATGCGATTGCCCGCGTCAATCAGGTGGACGAACACGGTGTACGACTTGGGCATCTCCTCGCGCGCGAGCCAGTACAGCGTGATCCGGAGCGCGTCGCCGGGCGAAAGAACGGTCGCCCCCACGTCCGCGCCGTACAGTTCGGCGTACACACCAAACCGCGCCGAGACGATCGTCTGCGCCTGCGGCGGCGTGAAGACCCGCGCCGGCCCGCTCACCTCCACCGCGCCGATGGGCACCGAGTTCCCGACGGCCGCGCCGCTCTTCGGGTCGCGCAGCGCCACCTTCAGCACATAGGTGCCGGGCGCGACCGCCGCCGGGACGGGCACCCTTGCCACCCAACGCACCGGCCGCCCCGCCCCCCACGCCGACGTGGGGTAGGCCGAGGTCCCCAGCGGAAAGACTTTCTCCGCGACGACTGTCCCATCCGCGCTCGCCAATGCCACCGCCGCGTCGTAGTCGGCCCCGACCGTCCCCGCCGCCTCCCAGAACCCGACGATGGACACCGTCTCCCCGGGCGACGCCTGTTGTCGGTCCACCTGCCATGCGACAAGGCCCAGGTTCCCGTCCAGCATCACGGGGTTGCGCCCGTTCGGAAGGTCGGCAACGTCGGCGGGCTGCAGCGCGGCAATGCGCACCGGGCCGATGCGCGCCGACTGCCCTTGCGGCGCTCCGGCCGCGTCCAGCACGTCCAGCCGCTCGCCCGTGGCCTCGTCGTACACCACCACTTCCAGGAAATACTCCCCTGGCGGCGTCCCCGGCAGCGCCGGCGGCAGATTGCTCCCGAAGACAGGCTCCCCCGGCCGCCAGCGGCTCGTGGGGAAGTAGTAACCGGCGGGCCGCCGATCCAGCGATCCCCAGAATTCACCCGCGCCGTCCCGCAGCCGCAAGGACACCGAGTAGTCGCGGTCCAGCGGTTGCAGCGCCTGCCAGTACAGCAGCAGGTGCCCGGCAACGCCGACGGAGAATCCCAGCAACTCCACGCGATTGCCGAAATTCACCCGCTGCGGGTACTGGACCCGCGGCTCGCTGGAGAAGTGCGCGCCCTTGTTCAACGCCCAATGCACGTACCGCACGCCCCAGAATTGCGGCCCCGAAGGCAGCCGCGACCCCTCCTCGTTCAGCATCATCGTCAGGATGCCGTTGGGGTCGGCGATGTGGTCCTGCCAGAACACCACCCACACGCCATCCTTGCCCGCCAGGATGCGGTTTAGGTCGTCGGCCACGCGGTACGTCAGCACGTTGTCCACGTCCAGGATCGGGTCGGGCGGAAGCGGGTGCCAGTTGTCGGGGCCGAAGTAGTACTGGAACACGGGGAAGAAATGCCCCGCGCACAGGATGACCGTCTCGTTGGGGCCGATGCGCTCTTTGATGTAGCGCGCCACGTTGCGAAAATCGTCGCGTTGGAAGCGCGGGTCAAAGTAGTTGTTGTAGTTCCCGTAGGCGAACACGGCGAGGGCAAACGCCAGCGCCGCGATGCCTGCGCCGCGCACCGCCCACCGCGCCCACGCCAGGCGGATGCGGCGCGCGTCCAGCATGAAGGCAAGCCCCGCGCCGAGAATCAAGAAGAACCCAGGCGACGCGAACAGCAGGTGCCGCGTCTCAAACTTCGGCCGGTTGAGGAACAGCACGATGAACAGGGCCACGGGCAGAGCCGTGTACAGCACGGGGAACAGCACCGCAAACCAGCGCGGCAGCGGCGCTTCGGCCAGCGGCCCAGGTCGCCTCGCCGCGGCCACGACGAACGCCACCGCCGCCACGACGGAAACTGCGACGAACGCTGGAAGCAACGCATCGGCCGTCTCGCTGAACAGGGTCTCACCGGTCCAGTACGACAAGAAGGCCCGCCGGACCACCCCGCCGATGCCCAGCGTGCCCCTCCAGAAGCCACGGTACATGCCCAGGTTCTCGGCCACCAGCGCAATCCAGGGCACGTGGAGCAACGCGAACGCCACAGCCACCGCCGCTGCCTCGGCCAAGACCGCCAAGCGCCGTATCCACCCGGCCCATCCCGCGAGGAAGGCCACGCCGAAGAAGGCCAGGAGCAGCGCGCCGGTCGCGTGGGCGTAACTGACCGCGACCGCGGCGAACAGGAATCCCAGCCAGTACGCGCGTCGCCGCTTGCCCCGCTCCGACAGAACCTTCAGCAAGAACCACGCCGCCACAAGGCCGAGGAACGTGAGCAAGGCGTAGGTGCGGGTCTCCTGCGAGTACCAGATGTAGAGCGGAGACGCGGCCACCAGCATGGCGGCCAGAAGCCCCGGCAGGCGGCCGAGAAGCATCCTGCCCACGGCGTACATGAGGGGAATGGTCAGCGTGCCCACGAGGGCCGAAAGCGACCGAACGGCGGCCTCGCTGGTGCCGAACAGGCCCTGCCAGAAATGCAGCGCGTAGTAGTACAGCGGCGGGGCCACATCGCGGGCGGTCCAGGCGGTGGCCTCCCGCAAAGGCATGGAGGCCAGGTACACGCTGAACCCTTCGTCGTACCACAGGCTTTGCGCGCCCAGGTGGAATGCTCGGAGGGCCGCGCCTGCCAGCGTCAGCAGCGCGACTGCAGCCGTCCAGCGACTTACCCCGCCAAGCCGATTCCTGACGCTCACCCAAGCCTGCGCAAGCATAGCGCGTATCATATCATAAGCCTGCGGGGCGGCAAAATCGCCCGCGCCCTCACCGCAGCCGATAGACGGCCATGTTGTCGCCGCCCGCCAGCACGGCCCAGGGCGCGCGGGTTTGATAGATCATCACCACATCGGGCCGCGCCGTCATCTGCGGATACCACGACGGAAACGTTACCAGGTACGAGGCCCCCCGCGCCCGAATGTACTCGTACAGGCGGCCCTCGTCGCGGATGAACGGCACCACCTCCGGGCTGACCAGGCCCGCCAAATCCACCAGCCGCCGCCGCGTGAAGTATCCCACCGCCCCGATGTCGTGCACCGCGATCACCGCATCCGGCGGCGTGTTGCGATCCAGATACCGCGCCACGTCCACCATCTCGGTGTCAATGATGCGCACGTCGGCCAGGTAGGCGCGCGCGCCCACTGCCACGAACGCCGCCAGCACCGCGCAAGTCGCCAGCGCCAGCGCGCGGGTCAGGATGCGGCCCGCCGGCCCTTTCGCCCGCGCCGCCAGCAACGCCGTGCCCGGCGCGCCATAGACCAACAGCGCGGGAATCACCGGCATCTCGTACCGCCCGTGCTGGTACGTTACCGGCAGGCGCGTCGCGTACAGCACGACGGTGGCCGACCACCACAGCAGCGGCAGGAACCCCGTCCAGTCGCGCCGCCTGCCGATGTCCCGCCACGCCACGACCATGCCAGGGACGAGCAACGCCATGCCTCCCACAAACTGCACCCCCGCCACGCGCATCAGCCGCACCAGCCACGGCACTGCCTCGGCGACTTCGCGGTACTCGGCCTGCTTGGCGTAGAACGTGTTGGGCAGGATCGCCCCCGACGCCTTCCAGTTGAAGGCCAGGTACGGCACGGCCAGCGCCAGGAACCCGACGGCGGCCAGGCCATACCGTTTCAGCGCCGCGTCGCACGAGCCTTGCGCCCAATCGGCGCGCCGCGCGGCCAGCAGGCACGCCCCGCCCAGCCCCAGCGGGAGCAACCCCTCGGGCCGCGTGAGGAACGCCGCCCCGCCCAGCAGCCCCCAGCCCAGCCATGCCCACGGGCGCTCGTCCCGGGCCAGCGCCAGCGCGCCGCCCAGCACGGCCAGGGCCAGCGCCGCGAACAGCGCCGTCTCCATCCCCGACGCCCCGGCCCAAAGCAGATGCCACTCCAGGGCGCACGCCAGCGCCGCAACCCAGCCCACGCCGAGGCCCGGAAACAGCCGCCGCGCGACCCAGCCCGCGACTACGGCCACCGCCCCCGACGACAGGCCGCCCACGACCGCCGTCCACACGCGGAAAGGCACGCCCAGCGCATACCCCAGCGCCAGCACCAGCGTCCACAGCGGCGCGGTGGAGCCTGCGCTCACCTCGCCCGGGACGTAGGCCCAGGCCCCAGTCTCCACCAGGTTGCGCGCGTAGGTCTGGTGAATCCAGCCGTCGTCCAGGGGGAAGCCGGAGTAGCCCTGCGCTGCCGCGTAGCCCACGTAGGCTAGCGCCCCCGCCACCCCGACCACCGCCGCCGCGAGAATGCCCCTATCGCTCCCCTTCGGCCATCTCATACAGCACGACCTTCTCCCCCAGAGCATCGTAGAACACCTGCCGCAAGACCCAGCCCGGCGGCGTCTCGCTCTTATCGTAGATCGCGTTCAGAAAGCGCGGATGGTTGTACTCCAACACCAGCCAGCGGACGCCGTACTTGGCCTGCGCGAAGCGCAGAGCCTCCATGCCGTCCGATGGGATCGCGACGCACTCGCGCCCGGCGTAGTAGTAGAACGCCGGCGGATCGCCGACCATGACGCGGTCGGCGGCCTCGGCGTGTTCGTCCAGCCAACGGGCCACCACGGGATACACATCATCGCGCAGGTTCCATGGCGCGACCGCCGGCGGCCTGCCCCCGATGGCCCGCGCGTACAGCACCCCGCTGACAGCCACCGCCATCGCCACCATCGCCACTGCGAAGACGCGATAGGCCTGCGCCGCGTTCCACGATGGACGGCGCGCGCCCGCCCATGCCACACCCGCGCGCAGGCCCGGGAAGACCGCCGCGAACAGGAAGGGCACCAGCGCCCCCGCCGAGTGGAAGAAACTGCCCCGCACCCCCGGAAACGTGAAGGCGAAACTCATCGCCAGGAGGAGCAGCGTCCCGAACGCCATCGCCGGCCACAGGCAGATGCGCCGCCGCGCCGCCCATAGCCCCCAGGCCGACGGCCCGACCAGCACCACGAGGAGCGCCCCCACCAGCGTGATGAGGTTGGACACCAGCGCGCTCGCCTTGGACGCAACGATGGAGGCGAAGCCCCACGACAGGTAATCGGCGAGGGTGGGGATGTGCCGCGCCGCGTACAGTTCGTCGTAGTCGCGGAGGAACAAGGCGCTCAGCCCGCCTCCCGCCAGGGGCGAACCGGCGACCGCCCAGTTGCGCGCGAACCACGGCCCCATGACCGCCGCGTACCCCACGAGCATCCAGAGCGCCGCGCGCGAAGCCGCCCTGCGCCCCATGATGCCACGCGCCCCCGCCCACAACAGTCCCAACATGCCGACCAGAATCAGCAGCACGCCGTCGGGCCGCGCCAGGTGTCCCAGCCCCGCGCAAAGCCCCGCGCCCAGCGCCCGCCACCTGCGCTCGTGCGCCCGCGACATCAGCCACAGCGCGCCGCACCCCGCCACCGCGAACGGCGCGAAACTGTCCGGCGATGTCCAGTAGGCCGCGTAGAAGCCCGCGAGCAGCGTCAGGAGCGCCGACACCGCCGCTTCGCGCGTGTCTGCGCCCATCTGCCGCGCCAGGCCGAAGGTGAGCAGGGGCAGCGCCGCCGCGCACAAGATGAACGGCAGGCTGGCGGCGTCGTAGGAATCCCCGAACAGCCGAATGGCCCCCGCCGCCAGGATGCTCGGCAACGGCGCCCAGTACAGGTGGCTGGGGTGCGGGATGTCCTCGGGCGCGTCCAGGTAGTTCCACACGAACGGCTCGGTGAACCCCTGCCCGCCAGCGATGCGCTCGGCCATCGTCAGGTGGTAGTAGGCGTCCATGTAGCCCGGGCTTCGCTTGGGCAGGTGCAGGAGCAACGCCAGCGCCAACCCCGCGACGACTAACGCCGCGAGGGTAACCCACTGCCTGCCGGGCCGCGCGACGGTGTTCATTCCCGCGCACCTCCTCCGACTGCCTTTCGCCTGCGCCGCGCCAGAGGCCAAAGGAGAACCCCAGCCGCCAGCGCCGCCGCTGCCGCGGAAATACCGCAACCGACGCGCCACGTCGCCGGCGTAAACCGCAACTCCACCACATGCTCGCCGGGCTGGCTCATGGGCACGGCGATGAACGCGTAGTCCGCGCGCAGCACGGGAACCGGCGCGCCATTGTCCCACGCGCGCCAGCCCCGATGATACGTCTCGCTCACCACTAGGTAGGCAGGCCCATCCGTCCGCGCGCGAACCGACAGGCCGTTCTGCGACGCCGCCCATGAGAGCACCGTCCCCGCTTCCGCGCCGCCGGTCGCGATCGCGGGTGGCGACTCCAGCCAGACGCAGTCGGGACGGAAGTCGCCCTCGCGCAGGATGCGATCCCACTCGTCGGGCGTGGCCACCTGCCGCGCGCACGACACGACGCGCACGCGCGGAAACACCGCGTCGTTCTCGCCGACCACCATCCCCGGCGAGTCGCGAACGACGCGCAGCCCCGCCACCGGCGTGCGCGAAATGACATACCGCACGTTCATCAGCCCCAGCAGGCGCTTCTGCGCGTCGCCCGCCGCCGACTCGGCGCTCCGCCGCAGTTCCACATGGCGCGCGTCCAGCAGCGGGTCGTAGTTGGCCGCGGTTTCCAGCCCGGCCAGCGCGCACAGGTTCGGGAGCAGGCTCGCGCGGAGTTTCCGGACGGTCGCCTCGTCCTGCGGCCCGAAATCGGCGAACCGCGTGAAGCCGGAGAACATCGTGTTGTACTCGTAGGACTCGGTGGTGAGAATCCGCGACGTGCCCGACGCCTGGCGCAGGAAGGCGGGGATGTCGGCGTCGCCCGCGAAGGCCGCCTGTGGCGCGCTTGGGATGAGCGGCCGCCCGAATGTGGTCAACTCCACCAGCGCGATGAGCGCCGCCGCCCACCGCCACGCGGCCGCCCGTTTGCCATGCGCGTCGCGGGGACATGCCGCCCCCCACGCGCCGATGGCCGCCGCCGTCGCCGCCAGCCTCAACAGCGCCGCCGGAAACGTGCTCCCGCCGAACGGGGGCACGGCTTGGAGCAAAAGGAGCATCGCCGAGGCCGCCAACCCGCCGGCCAATGTCAGCCGCCCCCAGAAGACCCACGTCCGCGAAGGGGACAGGCGCTCGGCCCCGAATCCGGCCAGCATCGCCGCCGCGAAGGTGTACAGGAACAGGAACCGCGCGGGCGCTTGGAACCAGGCTATCCCCGGAAACCGTCGGTACGCCAGCAGGTACAGCGGACTGTGGCTTCCCAGCGCCATCGCCACCGAGACCACGGCAACCGCCAGGAGGAAGCCGGTCGGCGTCGGGCCGGCCGGAACCGAATCGGGGCGAGGCGGCTTGCGGGCGAAGCGTCGGGCGATGCTGCCCGCGCCCGCCATCACCGCCAGCGCAAGCGGCAGCACGCCGATGAAGCCGCAGTCCTCCCAATAGTTGGCATATCCCCAGTAGTTGCCCTGCGCGGGATTGCCGAACAAGTCGGGCGCGAGGAACGCCAGGAGATGCCACGGCCAGAGCGAGTAGGTCATGGCGCGCTCGTAGTCGGGGCCTGACGGGCGCTGCGACTGCGCCAGGAGTCCCGCCGTGGGCAACGCCTGCGCCGCGCCCAGGAGCAAGGCCAACGCGACGGCCAGCCCCAGCCAGCCCGCTGCGGCCAGGCTTCCTCGCGCCCGTCGCGCATTGGGAAGTCCCGCCCAGCCGCGCCACAACGCATACGCGCCCAGGAACAGCAGCGCGTAGTACAGCATCTGCGCGTGGCCGGCGCACAGGAACACCGCCAGCGTCAGCGCCAGGCCGACCGCCCGCCGGAGCGATGGCCGCCGACACAGCCGCTCCGCCATCAGGACGCTGGCCGGCAGCCAGGGGTAGGCGCTCGTCATGCTGCCGAACTGCGACCGCGAGACCACAAACCCCGCCAGCCCGTAGGCCAGGCCCGCCACCAACGCGGCCGCCGGCCGCAAGCCCCACGCCCGGGCCAGCGCGTAGGCGAACACCCCCGCCAGCGCCAGATGCAACGCGAACAGGGCGCTCATCGCCTGGGCGGGCGGCAGGGCCAGGTACAGCCAGTTCGGCGGGTACAGCGCCGCCGACTGCAGATTTGCCAGGAGCGGCGCGCCGTTGCCCAGGGCGTGCGTCCACAGCGGCGCGTGTCCGCTGCGTATGGCGTCGGCCACCAGCCGGTGCCACGGCAGGAACTGGAGCGACGCCGTGCCCCAGTAGAGCACGCGGCCCCCGAACAGCAACTCCCAGGACACCAGCGCCGAGGCCAGCGCGAGAGCGCCGACGCCAACCGCATCCCGCCAGGCCACTCGCCTCATCGCTTCCCTCCGAATGCCGCCGCGACGCCATAGGCGAGGAATGTCAGCGCCGAGACCGCCGCGCCCGCGTAGAACCACATCGGCGCGTAGGCCAAACGGACGCGATGCGCCCCCGCCTCGTCAATCGGCACGGCGCGCAAGAGAAAATCCGCCCGCATCACTGGCGCGGGCCGCCCGTCCACCCAAGCGCGCCATCCAGGATACCAGATTTCGCTCACCACCAGCGCCCCCGGGCCCGTAGTTTGCACGTCCAATTCCAGACTGTTCGGAGAGCGGGCCACCACCCGCACCCTGTCGTCGGCGGCGTTCCCGCCGGCGATGGCGGCGAATCCCGCCCATTCGGCGCCGATCACGGCCTGCCGCGCCAAATCCAACTGCGCGAGTCGGCCCAACGCCTCGGCGTCGCCGCACGCTTGCGTTTCGTGCACGAGCCACGCCCGCGGCATGGCCTGCGCATTCCGGTACACGTACACGCCCGCCACCCGCCCGACGAATTCCCAGCCGTCCGCCTGCACCGGGAACGCCGCCGCCAGGTGCGTTACGTTCAGCAGGCCCAACAGGCGGGCGCTGGGCTGGCTGTCGGCAAAAGCCGTTTCCATCGGCGCGTCGGGCGGAAACGGCGGAATGGTAACCGTGTACCCCGTATCCGCGTAGCCCCCGGCCAGCGCCATGAAATCGCGGTAGCGGCGCAGTTGGGTCGGATCCACTCCGTCCGCCGTCTCCAGCCCGTAGCGCCACGCCGTCTGCTGCGGGACGCTGTAACTGGGCGAGTAGATACGCCCACGGTCGGGCAGGCTCGCCAGGTACGCGGCGGCGTCCCGCCCCGGCGCGATCACCTCATCCACCGCCGCCAGGTGCCACCAGGCCCGCGCCGCGCCAGTCGCATCCGCAAATGCCGCGCACAGGACCAGGACGGCAGCGATTCGGGCGGCTCGGCCCCGCATGGCCAGCGCCAACGAGACCGCGCCGACCGCGCCCGCGATCCCGAAACGCAGGTAGGCGCTGACCTCGCCCAGGCCCGCCGCCGCTGCAAATCCGCCCAGCGCGCCGAGAGCGGCCAGCGTCGCGCCCAGCGCCAGGCTTGCTGGCCGCTTCGCCTGCGGGTCGCGGCGAATGGCAGCGGTGGCGTCCAGGCCCATCCCCGCGAGCGCGCTCACGCACCCCAGCGCCAGAATCCAGAACCGCGCCGGAACCCGCAACAGGCCCAAGCCCGGCAGCACATGGAGCGCCAGGCCGTAGAGCGGCGTGTGCGCGCCCAGGGCCAGCGCGGCCGCCAGAATCGCGCATCCCCACAGCGCGCAGGCCATCTTGCGGCGCGGCCCCCACATCGCCAAGACCGCCGGCGCTATCGCCGTGGCCCCCAGGTACGTGGCCCACTCGTGCGTGGCGGGTTCCAGCGGCAGCGCCGTCCCGAGCAGGGCCGCCGGCGGCAGCGACAGCGCCATGGCCTCCTGGGGCGACAGCCCGACGCGCGTCGCCTGGCCCAGCAATTCCGCCAGAGGCAGGGCAAGAATGGCCGACCCGCCCGCAAACCCCAGCGCCGTGGCGGTAACCGTCGCGCCCCATTGCCGCCAGGGCGCGCGCCCTCGCCGCAGAAGGCCCTTCCTCGCGCGCCCCAGGCCGATGACCGCAGCGGTCAACGCGGCGTAATACCCCATGCGCACGTCGGCCAGGAACGCCAGGGCGAGCGCCAGCCCCAGCCTCCAGCCGTCGCGCCGGGAACGCGCCGCAAGCGCCGCCCACGCCGCCCAGGGCAGCCACGCCCACCCGTACACGATGCTCACATGTCCGGCGCCCAGGTGGGCCGCCAGGCGCGCCCCGAAGGAGAAGACCACAGCCGACAGCAGCGCCCCTTCCGCCGATAGCCCCGCGCCCCTCCGCATCAGCGCAAACATGCCCAGGCCGCCGAGCCACACGTGCAGGCACACCAGCACCGCGAACGCCACCTCGGGGCGAAGCGCCACATGGAGCCAGTTTGGCGGGTAGTGGAAGCCCGCCAGCGGGTTGCCCGCCAGCGGCTGGCCGCTGAAGTACGTCGCCATCCAAAACGGCCACGCGCCCCGCTCCCGAACCGACTCCCGAAAGAGCGCCTGCATCGGCCAGTGGCTGATCGCCAGGTCCGAGAACTCGCCGCGCGCCGGCATGATGAGGCGGTCGGCGTGGATGGGCAGCGGCCACAGGCTCGCCAGCGTCATCCCGCCGATGAGGAGCGCAGCCCACACCCACTCGCGACGGGTCGTCCTCATGGCCGCTCTCCTGTGGCCCAGACCTCAACGTTCCCGCATCGCGCCAACAGGCGCAGCCCCAGAGCCTGCGGCGAGAACGACGCCGCCATCGCCTTCTCCCTGGGCCCCCAGATCACGAACGCCACGCCGTGCTCGGCGAGAAAGCGGCGGCGCTCGTCGTCATCCCCCTGCGCGAAGAGCCGCTCCAGCGCGGCCTTCTTCTCCTCCGCGCGAATCGTCTCGTAGGGGTGGCCGTACACCACCGGGTTGCCAGCCCACCCGGGCACGATGGTGCTGAGCGTCGGCGACGCGGCCACAACTCCGCGCCCGCCGCTGGCGTCCCGAAGCGCGGTCAGCGCGCACGCCTCGTCGCCGCTCACGAACACACGCGCCTCGCCGCCGACCGCGCCCACGATGCCCAGGACCAGCAGCATCGCCGAAGACAGGCTCACCGCCGCCTGCACCACGGCGAACGCGAGATTTCCCAGGCGCGGCTTCGCCCATGCCGTCAAGACGCCGAACCCCGCCGCGGCCAGAATCCCGACCGGAACCTCCAGCCCGATGGAGAAGCGCCGCTGAAGCGCAAAGGGGACGTACAGGCCCACAGCGGCGACTCCAACCCACACCACTGCCAAATCCAGCGGCGAGGGCCGCTGCCGCCAGGCCGCCCAAACGCCCACCGCCGCCAGCGCCGCCATCAACCCGTACCCGGCCAGCCAGTGCCACGCGGGCGGCGAGGCCGTAACGTTCTGCGCGGACCAGGCCGCCAGCGCCCCGTTCGCGCCGTACACCCAGACATCGTACCCCAGCACGGGCGCGCCTGCCACGCCAGCCGCCACGGCCACGCGCAGCGGCCCGCGCCACTCCCGCCGCTGGATGGCCCGCGCCAGCGCGTAGGCCCCCAGCACCGCCAGGACGACCGGCAGGGCCAGCGGCTGCACCACCGCCATCGTAAGCCCGCACGCCGCCGCCCACGCCAGCCGCCCAGGCCGCCCGTCGGCCAGGCTCATGTCGGCCAGCGCCGCCATCAGCCCGACCGCCAGCGGAAAGTGCGGGTTGGACAGCGCGCTGTAGAACGCAAACGCCTCGGGAATCCACAGGTCAGGCAGGAGCGGCTCGGCGGTCGGGAACAGCCAGCCAAACCCCGCGCCGAGCGCCGTGAGCAAGAAGGCCCGTCGCCGCGCCGTGCCGCCGAAGAGCCGCCCCATCACGCGCCACAGCATGGCGAACATGAAGGCCGACGCGAGAAGCCGCGCCAGGTGGAAGGTGAGGGGGAGCGACAGACCCAGCACCCGCGCCCCGTGTCCGAGCAGGAGGTAGAAGGTGAAGATGAACGCGCCGTCGTGGGGTTCCTCGGTGAACGGGAGATGGAACAGCCATGCGCCGTCCCAGCCCTGCCGCATCTTGGCCAGGTACGAGTGGCCGTCCCAGGGGTTGTACAGCACGCCCGTGAAGACGCGGCCCTCCGGCGCGCCCAGCCACGCCACAACGTAGGGCGCCACGGTCAGCGCCAGCAGCGCGCAGACGCAAAGCGCGATCCAGAGACGCTCGTTCGGCTCGCGGGTGGGCATAGAACTCTCCGGTTGCAATGTCGCGCGTGCATTCTACCACGAACTGGCCTGGCGTCAACGGGCTGGTGGGCGCAGCGCCGCCACGCCCGCAATTGCCTCGCCTTGCCCCTCATGGTATAATGGGCCGCGCAAACGCGCCAACACGCACGCGAGGGGCCCAGTGGAAATCGCGCCGACCCTGTACCGCCTCCAGCAGGCCGAATTGGAACGGGCCGATTGCGCCCAACGGCTCGCGCAGGTCATCGCCACCCTCGGAGATTCCTCCCAGGTGGCGGCCGCCGACGCCCAGGCCAAAGCCGCCCAGGTCGCCCTGACCCAGGCGCAGACCGCCGTCCGCGAACTGGAGTTGGAAATCCAGAGCGTCAAGACCAAGCGGGCCAACACCGAGGAGCGCATGTTCAGCGGCAAGGTTACCAATCCCAAAGAACTGGCTGGCCTTCAGAGCGAAAGCGAAGCCCTCCAGCGCCGCATCGCGCGGTTGGAAGACGACCTGCTGGAAGCCCTGATCCGCCTGGAGGAGGCCCAGGCGCAGCACGCCGCCGCCAGCGCTCGGCTCGCCGAGGTTACGGCGCAGCGCGAGGCCCAGGTTGCGGACCTCACGCGCCAACGCGAGGAACTTGAGCGGCGCATCGCCGCGCTGGACGGCACCATCGCGCAAATCCGCGCCGCCCTCAACCCCGAAAGCGTAAGCCTCTACGAGTACCTGGCGCGCCGCAAAGGCAACCGTCCAGTCGCGCTGCTGACCCGCGCCAACGTGTGCAGCGCCTGCGGCGTTTCGGTGCCCATCGCCATCGCGCAGCAGGCCCGCGACCGCTCTCAAGTCGCCTTTTGCCCCTCGTGCGAGCGCATCCTGCACGTTGAGGGATAGAATCCGAGCCATGCATTCACAAAGGAGTGATGCGATGTCCACCGATACCTACATCCAACGCGCCTTTGAGGATTTGCAACCCATCTTCGGGGAGCGAGTTACCGTCTCGCCCATGCACCGCATGGCCTACAGCCGCGACTGGAGCCCCCGCCACCGTTCGGCGCAAGACCTGCCCGACCTCGTCGTCATCCCGCACAACACCGATGAGGTCGTCCAGTTGGTGCAGGTGGCGCTGCGGTACAACCTGCCCGTCGTGCCCTTCGCTGGCGGCACTGGCATGGGTGGGGGCGTGGCGGCCTGGCGCGGCGGCATCATGGTGGAGACCAAAGGACTGAACCAGATCCTGGAACTGGACCTGCAAAACCTGTCCGTTACCGTCGGGGCGGGGATCACCATCTGGACGCTCAACGAGCACCTGGCCCGCCACAACCTGTGGTTCCCCCACCAGCCCGAAAGCAAGCGCGCCTGCACCATCGGCGCGTGCATCGGTTGCGACAACGACTCCACGTTCGGCATCCGCTACGGCAAGATTCTGGAGAACCTCACCAACCTGGTGCTGGTTACGGGGCGGGGCGAGGCCATCCGACTGGGACGCCGCAAGGCTTCGTTCACGTCCACGGGCTACAAACTCATGGAACTTGTCGTCGGGTCCGAGGGGACGCTGGGCGTCGTAACCGAGGCCACGTTGCGCGTCTTCCCGCTGCCCCAGACCCGCCAGGTGCGCGGGTACCTGCTCCGCAGCCTGAACGAAGGCGCGAAGGCCCTGGAGCGGCTCCTGGCGGCGGGCCTGGCCATTGACAGCGCCCACATGAACGACCGCGAGCGCCTGCACTTCTACACCCACTCGTACCGCGAGAAGTACCACCGCGAACCCCAGGTGCCCGACTGGGCGCAGGCCATCCTGTTCATCTCCTGGGCGGGCGACCCCGACGTGGTGGACTTCAGCATGGACAAGACCACGCGCATCCTGCAGGAGGAGTACGGCGCCGAGATGGTGCGCGAGCAGGAGATGGTGGACGGGTGGTGGGACTCCAAGCACCGCCTGGAGTTCATCCCGTTCAAGCAGAAATGGCCCGACAGCCAGCGGGTCAAGAAGTTCGGCGCCGCCGACCTGGGCCTGCCCATCGGCCGCCTGGACGAGGCCTACGCCCGCTTCCGCGAAATCGCCGCGAAGTGGCATCAGGATATCCTGGGCATGACCGTGTACAACGAAGCGCCCAACAAATCCACCGCCAGCATCAGTTTTGCCGTCTTCGTGGACGACTCCACCGAGGAGAACATCCGCAACTTCTACGAGTACGTGCGCGAGATGAGCCAGATGGCCGTGGAACTGGAGGGGACGATGAGTTCCTACATCGGCGACGGAGACCGCCTGGGCGGGTTCAACATCCTGGAGCACGGCCCCAGCCTGGAATACATGCGGCAGGTCAAGGCCCTGTTTGACCCTGCGGGCATCATGAACCCTGGCAAGAAGTTTGAGACGAGGTGGCTGCGATGACTGCGCAAGACGCCCTCAAGCCGTACATAGACGACATCTACACCTGCAACCGCACGCGCTGCGGCTTCTGCCGCGAGGAGTGCCCCGTGTACCGCGTGGAGGGATACGAGACCTATTCCTGTCGGGGCAAGATGCTGGTGGCGCGGGGCCTGCTGGAGGGCACGCTTCAGCCCGACGAGGAGATGGCGCGCATGGCCGACGAGTGCCTCCTGTGCGGCTACTGCGCCGCCCGCTGCGCCCTCCACAACGTGGAGATCATCACCGCGCTGCGCGAGACGCTGGCCGAGGCGGGCTTCCGCGCGCCCAAGCACCAGGCCAACGCCGCGCAGATTCTGGCCGAAGGCTATCTCTTCCCGCGCACCTCGGCCATCCGACGCGAAGGCACAACGCCGCTGTACCTGGGGTGTTTGTATCAGAGCAAGCCCGCCGAGGTCAACACCGTTCTGTCGGTGCTGGAAAAGGCTGGCTTTGACCCGCTCATCGCCGACGAGGTCTGCTGCGGCTACGTGGTGGAAGCCACCGGCGACTCGGAGGGGTTCGCGCGCGCGCAGGAACGGTTCCGGCAGGTCTATGCGCCCTACGCCGACCAGGAGATTCTCACCCTGTGTCCGACCTGCACCATCACCCTGCGCGACAAGTACGGGCTGCGGGTGAAGCCGGCCATCGTCGCCGTGGCCGAGCGCCTGGGCGACCTGCGGCTGGAGCCCGTCGCCATGACGGCCACCTACCACGACCCGTGCCATCTGGGGCGCATGTTGGGCGTCTTTGAGGAGCCCAGGCAGATCATCCGCGCCCTGGGCATCAACCTGGTGGAAATGGAGCACAACCGCACGTTTAGCACATGCTGCGGGGGAGGGGGCGGCGTTACCGCCGTCAACCCGAAACTGTCGGCGGAGATCGCCAAGAACCGCATCCGCGACGCGCTGGCCGTCGGCGCCGAGACCGTCATCACGGTCTGCCCGACTTGCACGCCCACCCTGCTCCGCGGCGCGGGCCGCCTGGCCAACGAGGTGGACAAGTTCGTGGACGTGCTGGACCTGTGGCAACTCCTGGACAAGGCGCTGGGCGCGTAGGGCGCGTGTTGCCGCACCTGCCGCGAACGGCGCGCGTTGTAGCAAGAAAGCGGCCGGCTACAGGGCACCGCTGCTGGCCGTTGGCAGCCCATCCCAATCTCGGACGGAGCAATCATGACAAAACCGCACATCGCACGCATCGCCACCGCATGGCTCGTTTTCGCCGCCCTGGCCGCGGCGCTCCTTGCCGTATCCGCTGCTCCAGGCACCGGCGAGTCCTGGTGGCACGACACCTTCGCGGACAGCACCGGCCTTGACGCCATGACCGACACGCTCGTGGCCGACGGCAATCTCCTCCTGGCGCAGGAACCCGCGACCTGGACGCAGACCACCGCCGCCGACTTCGCAGCCGGCACCCTCAGCGGGACGCAGGTCGTTACGCAGGAGGGCGCTGTGGAACTGGCGGCGGCCGGCTTCTCCGCGCCGACGCGGGTCTATTCGCCCACCCAGCAGGCCGCGCAGAAATCGCCGGCGCTGGCCCGCGATTCCGCAGGCGGCATTCATCTGGTGTGGCAGGATGTGCTCGCGTCCAGCCTGTGGGAACTCTTCTATGCCTACTCCTCGGACGGCGGCGCCACGTGGACGCCCCCGCGGGCGATTCGCCACCCGTCCACGGCGTACCGCTACCCTGCCCGCATCGCGGCGGCAAGCCCCACCGAGATTCACGCCGCGTGGCGCGAATCCAAAGAAGGCGACAACGGCGATAGCATCATCTACGGCCGCACGACCAACGGCGGCGCCGACTGGACGCTCACCACTCTGGCCTCGTTCTCGTCGGGTGGCAACAAAGCCCCCGACATCGCCCGCTCGGGGTCTGGCAGGATTCACGTTGTCTGGGCGGTAGATTTCGGTGGCGTGTTCTACGCCAACAGCGCCAATTGGAGCAGCGTAGTTTGCATCAGCGATGCGACCGCCGCGCAGTTCAGCGACGCCCCGCGCATCGTCGCCGGCCCAGGCAACGCCGTGTACGCCATTTGGGCCGACGACCGCAGCGGCGAGTGGAAAATCTATGTGGACCGCAGCCCCGACGGCGGCGCACACTGGAACATAGACGTGCGCATCAATGGCGTGGCGGGCGCCCAGGACACGCCATCGCTGGCCGTGGCGGGCGACGGCACGCTCATCGCGGCGTGGCGGGACAACCGCAATCGCCCCACCAGCGGCTACGACGTCCTCGTGTCCCGGAGCACGGATGGCGGCAGCACGTGGGCCGAACCCGTCCGCATCCTCTCGCCGCAGACAACCGCAGACCAGCACAACCCGGTGCTTGCCGTGGGCGGGTCTTTCGTCCACCTCCTGTGCCGCGAGAATGATGGCGGACAACTGAACCTTGCCCACGCCTATTCTGCCGATGGCGGGCTGACGTGGTCTTCCCTTGCCCCCGCCGACCCAGGCGGCGCGGGTTTTGAGCATGGCATCCCGGCCGCTGTCGCGGAGCCATCGGGCCGCCTGCACATGGCCTGGGAAGACCGCCGCGAACTCTCTGGGGGGCGAATCTACATGTCCCGCTACGACCCCAACTACGTGGATATGGGCGTTTACGTGTCGCCCGTTTGGGACACGGGTGGCATCGCGCGGTGGGGCGCGCTGGAGTGGGCCGCCTCGGTGCCAGCGAGCACAACCCTGTCGTTCCAGGCGCGAAGCGGCAACACCGCCACCCCCGACGCATCGTGGAGCGACTGGTCTGCGCCGATGGATACGCCAGGCCTGCTTGTCGCTGCGCCCGCCGCACGCTTCGTGCAGGTGCGCGCGAACCTGGCCACGACGAATCACCTCGTGTCGCCCCGCGTGGACGAGGTGCGCCTGTCGTACTGGCGCTACAAACCCGCAGGCTCGGCTGCTTCGGTGCTCATTGCGCCCAGCCCGCTCGGCCAGTGGGGCCGACTCGTGTACACCGCCACCATCCCGACGGGCGCTGCCCTCCACGTGGATGTCCGCGACGCATCGGGCGCGCCCGTTCTGACGGATGTCCCCAGCGGGGCCAGCCTGGCGGCGCTGAGCGTGCAGGCTTACCCTGCCCTCAGACTGGTGGCGCGGCTGGAGTCGCAGGACGGCAGCGCCTCGCCCGCGTTGGACGGGTGGGCGGTCTCGTGGTGGCCCGAAGCGCAGACGCTCACGGCGACGCCCACGACGACGCCGACCGACACGCCCTCCGCGACCCCGACGGCAATGCCCACGAGCACGCCGACGCCTACGCCCACGGCGACCCCGACGGCAACGCCCAAGACCACGCCGAAGATCACGCCCGTGCCTCACGGGCGCATATTCCTGCCCCTGGTCATGCGCAACGTAGCGCGATAGCGGCGAAAACAGCGGGCCGCGGCGGTTTTCACACCAGGCACGGAGAAAACCTCTGTGCCTTGGCGTCTTTGTGTGAGAGATTTTTCTCACACAGAGACACAAAGACACAAAGGGGTAGGAGCACGGAGAAAACCTCTGTGTCTTGGTGTCTTTGTGTGGGATATACTTCTCACACAAAGCCACAAAGACACAAAGGGGTAGGAGCACGGAGAAAACCTCTGTGCCTTGGTGTCCTTGTGTGGGATGTTTTTCTCACACAGAGACACAAAGACACAAGGGGGTAGGAGCACGGAGAAACTCTCTGTGCCTTGGTGTCTTTGCGTGGGGGATTCTTCTCACACAGAGCCACAAAGACACAAAGGGGTAGGAGCACGGAGAAAACCTCTGTGTCTTGGTGTCTTTGTGTGGGAGATTTTTCTCACACAAAGCCACAAAGACGCAACGGGGTAGGAGCACGGAGAGAATCTCTGTGCCTTGGCGTCTTTGTGTGGGGGATTCTTCTCACACAGAGACACAAAGACACAAAGGGGTAGGAGCACGGAGAAAACCTCTGTGTCTTGGTGTCTTTGTGTGGGAGATTTTTCTCACACAGAGACACAAAGACACAAAGGGGTAGGAGCACGGAGAAAACCTCTGTGCCTTGGTGTCTTTGCGTGGGATATTCTTCTCACACAAAGGCACAGAGGCACAAAGGGGTACAGCCACGGAGAAAACCTCTGTGTCTTCGTGTCTTTGTGTGAGAATAATGTTTCACACGAAGGCACGGAGACACAAAGGGTGTACTGTGCCTCTGTGTCTCCGTGTGGGGTGTCGTTTCACAAGGGGCGCTCAACCGCCCTCGGATGATGCTTCTACGGGGAACTGAAGCCGCACCACCGTCCCGACGCCGCCCGCGCTGGACACGTCCATGCGCCCGCCCAGCATCTCCACGCGGCGACGCAGCACCTCCAGCGCCTCGGCCTGCTTGCGCTGCACGGGCGACTCATCCTGAAAGTCCAGCGGCGCGCCGTCGTCCTCCACGATGAGCGTGGCGACGTCTCCCTCCACGTCCAGCGCCACCTGCACCCGCGAAGCGCGAGCGTCGTCGCGCGCCCTGGCCACCAACTGCTGGATGGCCCGAAACAGCGTGATCTCCAGGTACGACGCCAGCCGACGCCCCGTGCCCGTGGGGGTGAACGTGATGGTCATCCCCGACTTCTCGCCCGCGTCCTGAAGGTAGCGCCGCGCCGTGGAGATCAGCCCCAGGTCGTCCAACATCATGGGGCGCAACTCGGCGATGAACTCGCGAATCTTCTGGAAGGTGCTGCTGGCGGCGTTGCGCAGGTTTGCCAATTCTATGCGCGCCTGCTGCGGGTTGGTGTCAAACAGCCGCTCGCAGATTTCCGTCTGCAGGATGAAGTTCGTAACCGACTGGGTGGGGCCGTCGTGCATCTGGCGCGCGAGGCGCTGGCGCTCCTCCTCCTGCGCCTCTATGACGCGGGCCAGCGCGGCCGTGTCCGAGACCGCCGTCCTGGGCTGAAGCCCCTGTTGCAAGGCCCACTCTTTCAGGGCGAGCACCCGCTGGAGCAGTTGGGCGTACTGTTGCATCTTCTCCTGCTTCGCCTGCAACTGCTCCACCTGGCTGCGCATGGCGATGAGGCGCACCTCGGACTCCTGCGATGCCAGGTACAGTTGGCGAATCGCGTCGCGCGGGTACGTCTCAATCGCGGCCTCCATCTGCCGCACGCGCGTGTTCACCTGGGCGTTGCGCTGGGCCAGCCGCTCCACCTCCGCCGCGCTCTGGCGGACCAGCAGGGCCACCTCGTTGATCTCCAACTGCAGCCGCTCTTGCTCCGCCTCCAACTCGCGGAAGAACGCCTGGATGTCCATCGGCTCCACGGTTCTGTCCATATTCCCTCTCGTTTGCGATTTTGGCGCTACTGCGTGTCCTGCAGCCGAATCCATCCGCGCCGCAGGGCGTACACCGCGGCCTGGGTGCGGTCGTTCACGGCTAACTTGCGCAGGATGCTGGTCATGTGATTTTTCACCGTCTGGCGGCTGATCTTCAATTCTTTGGCGATCTCCTTGTTGCTCAGCCCCCGCGCGATCAACTGGAGAATCTCCATCTCCCGCGGCGATAGCGGCAGGAACAACTCGTCGGCCAGCGCGTCCTCGGCCTGGATGGGAGCCACTTCCTGGAATTGCTTCAGCAGCCACTTGGCCACTTCGGGCTTGGCAAGCACCGTGTCGTCAATGACATAGTTCCCCTGGCTCACCTCTCGGATGGCGTTCACCAGTTCCGCCGCCGTAACGTCTTTCGGGAAGTATGCCGACGCCCCCGCCTGGATGGCGTGCAGCGCCTGGGTCTCGTCGTGGTAGGCTGTGAACACGATGACCCCGATGTCGGGGCGCAGCGTCTTCAGTTCGCGCGTGGCCTGAAGCCCGTTCATCGTCGGGAGGTTGATGTCCATCAGCACGATGTCGGGCTCCAACTCCAGCGCCATGCTGATAGCCTCTTTCCCGTCCGAGGCCTCGCCCACCACTTCCAGGTCGCTCTCTGCTTCCAGCACCCTGCGGATGCCGCCTCGCAGAAGCGGGTGGTCGTCCACGATCATCACGCGCAACGTGCTCACCTGACCCACCTCCTGACAACTCGCGAAACGCCACGTACAGTATAGCATATCTTGCGGCGTGTCGCAACGTCTGATTTACTTTTGCCGCGGTTTCATGTACAATAGGGGTGCGCGTGCGAGCGGGCCAGCGCGCGCAATCACCCATTCGGAGGAGGTTCCTTGTCCATAGACTACCGAGACGCCTTTGACGACATCCCGATGCCCCAGGTGGCAGAAACCGACGAGGAGCGGGACTATCCGCTCCTGCCTGTGCGGGACACGGTCCTGTACCCGCGCATGGTTACGCCGCTGTTCGTGGGGCGAGACCGCTCGCTGAAAGCGGTGGAAGCCGCCACGTCCAGCGACGGCCTCCTGGTTGTCGTGGCGCAGAAGGACATGGAGGTCGTTGACCCCCTGCCCAAAGACCTGTACGCGATGGGCACCGAGGTGCTCATCGGCCGCACGCTCCGCATGCCCGACGGCACCACCAGCATCCTGTGCCAGGGCCAGCGCCGTGTCCGCATCGTGGAATTCACGCAGACCGAGCCTTACCTCCGCGTCCGCATTGCGCCCGTGTACGAGCCGAGCGAGAAGACCATCTCCTCCGAGGCCCTCATGCGGGCCGTGCTGGCGCTGTTTGAGAAGATCGTGCAACTGAACCACTCGCTCCCCGAAGATGCCTACGTCGCGGCCATGAACGTGAACGAGCCAGGCTGGCTGGCGGATTTGGTGGCGTCCATCCTGAACATCTCGGTGGCACAGCGCCAGGAACTCCTGGAGACCTCGGACCCGAACGCGCGCCTCCAGAAACTCAGCATCATCCTCGCCAAGGAACTGGATGTCCTGGAACTGGAAAACCGCATCCACACGGAAGTGCAAAAAGAGGTGGATCGCTCGCAGCGCGAGTACTTCCTCCGCGAGCAGATCAAGGCCATCCAGCAGGAACTGGGCGAGGCCGACACCCAGACGATGGAGATCGCCGAACTGCGGCAGAAAATCGCCGAAGCAGGCATGCCCGAGGAGGTTCGGGCCCGCGCCGAGAAGGAACTCCAGCGCCTGGCCGAGATGCCCCCCATGTCGCCCGAGACCACGGTCATCCGCACCTACCTGGACTGGCTCATAGACCTGCCCTGGTCGCGGCAGACCGAGGACAACCTGGACGTGGAGAACGCGGCGCGCATCCTGGAATCGCGCCACTACGGGCTGAACAAGGCGAAGGAGCGCATCCTGGAGTACATCGCCGTCCGCAAGTTGGCGGGCAGCAAGATGCGCAGCCCCATCCTGTGCTTTGTGGGGCCTCCAGGCACGGGCAAGACCTCGCTGGGGCAGTCCATCGCCGAGGCGCTGGGGCGCAAGTTCGTGCGCGTCAGTTTGGGCGGCATCCGCGACGAGGCCGAAATCCGCGGCCACCGTCGCACCTACGTTGGGGCGCTCCCCGGCCGCATCCTCCAGACCATGCGCCGCGCCGGCACCATCAACCCGCTGTTCATGCTGGACGAGATAGACAAGGTCGGCATGGACTTCCGGGGCGATCCCACGTCGGCCTTGCTGGAGGTGCTGGACCCCGAGCAGAACCACGCCTTCTCGGATCACTACCTGGAAGTGCCCTATGACCTGTCCAAGGTGCTGTTCATCACCACGGCCAACTTCCTGGATCCCATTGCCCCTGCCCTGCGCGACCGCATGGAGGTGATAGAGTTCCCGGGCTACATTGAAGAAGAGAAACTGGAAATCGCCCGGCGCTTCCTGATTCCCGAGCAGATCGCGGAGCATGGGCTGTCGGACTCGCCGCCGGCCTTCAGCGCCGAGGCCATCCGCCACATCATCCGCGAATACACCTACGAGGCCGGCGTCCGCAACCTGGAGCGCGCCATCGCCAACATCTGCCGCAAACTGGCGCGGGCCAAGGCCGAGGGCAAGCGCATCCCCGCCCGCATCACCGCCGGAATGCTGCACAAGTACCTGGGCCCGCCCGAGTTCTCCTACGGCGAGGCCGAGGAGAAAGACGAAATCGGCGTGGCCACCGGCGTCGCCTACACCGAGACGGGCGGCGACATCATGACGGTGGAAGTAACCATCATGGAGGGCAAAGGCTCGCTAAACCTCACCGGCCAGTTGGGCGAGGTCATGCAGGAATCGGCCCAGGCGGCGTTGAGTTACGCGCGCTCCCACGCCGCGGCCCTGAACCTGAAGACCCGCGACTTTGACAAGATAGACATCCACGTGCACGTGCCCGAGGGCGCGGTGCCCAAGGACGGCCCGTCGGCGGGCGTTACCATCGCCACGGCGCTGGTGTCGGCCCTGTCCGAGCGGCCCGTGCGCCGCGACGTGGCCATGACGGGCGAGATCACGCTGCGCGGGCGAGTCCTGCCCGTGGGCGGCCTGCGCGAGAAAATCCTCGCCGCCCACCGCGCGCGTATCTATACCTTTATCCTGCCCAAGAAGAATCAGAAAGACCTGGTGGAATTGCCCGCCAGAGCGCGGCGCGATATGACCTTCGTCTTCGTGGAGCGCATGGAGCAGGTGCTGGACGTGGCGCTGGCGCGGCCGGCCGCCGAGGGTCAGCCCCCCGCCAAGCGGCGCACCGGCAAGAAAGCGACCAACGCACACGCCTAGACCCAGGCAGCAGAGGAGCCCTGGAGAATGACAGAAGTAAAGGCGAAAGCGACTGTGTCTGGCTGCTTCATACAAATTCGTATAGCGGTGTCTGGCTGGTTGGGCTTCAATCTCCTGCTGATTATCCTCTATCTGGGTATCCAACGTTACACGGGATTTGATACCTGGATTTGGCGAGAACGACTCGCCAGGTGGACGACGTTCAACCGTTGGGTTGCTCTCCCCGACATCATGCCTGCGGGCGTGTCCCAGGTGGCGGGAGGCCATCACGGCGTTAAGCGGATGGATACCGATGGCGACAAGTTTGATGAATGGGTGGTGATCTACGAATATGACCTCACCCGGCAGCACAGCCCCATAGCCGTGGCCATCTACGACAACGACCGGGGAAACCCGCCGATCCTGTTCCCCTACCGCCTGCGACTGCCGGACAGGGACTACGCCGCGGAGTGGGGGTGGTGGGCCACCGAAGTCCTCATGGGCGACTACGTGAAGGGCGATACCACGGGGCGGCCCGAGATCCTTGTGCATGGGGCTGGCCCGCCCGAGGAATTCTCCCTGTTCCGCTACGAGCCGTCTCGCAAAGCGCCGGAGTGGGCCGACCCGCGTGACTATCCGCCGGTGTACCGCTGCATCGGCTACTTCCGCGGCGACTCCATCAAACTGCCCGATGAGAACAACCGCGTCGTCGTTACCCACCGACTGTACGACCGCTCGCAGTTGGCGCGCAAGGAACTCTACGAGTACGACGCCGCCCGCGACACCTACCTGGACGCCGACGAGAAGGCCCTGCTCCCCTACCGCGAGGCCTGGATTGACTTCGCCTTCAGGGAACCCGAGGACGTAACCGTGTCGGAGTACCCCGAAAAGGTCGTCCTGGCCTACTACATGCGGATTCCCAATGGCGACTTTCTGCCGCTGATGAGCACGCTGGCGCGCGAGCGCGTCAAACTGGCCGCGCAGACCCAGAACGTCCACGCCTACGGGCTGCCCGTGATGCCCGGCCGCATAGACCGCATCCTGGTGCAGGCGCTGGCCTACACGCCCCAGGCCGAGAACATCCCCTACGTGGACGCGCAGGGAAACACCTACTTCGGCGCCATCGTCCACGTGGAGTTCTTCTACACATTGAAGAACGACCCCAAGCAAGAGAAGAAGATGCACTCGGTGAACTGGTTCGTGATCCGCGAAAAGGGGGAGTGGAAACTTGACCACGTGGAACCCTGAGGACAGCGCCCCCGAACCCGCCGAGGAGTTGGGACGGCTGATGGCCCAGGGGCGCGGCGAGTTCGTGGAGATTCTGCCGGCGGGCGCGCCGCCCCGGAAACTGGCCGAATGCCTGGCCGCCTTCGCCAACGCGAAGGGGGGCGCGGTCGTCGTGCAAATCCCCGGCGCGCCCGACGCCGAGGCGCAGGTGGAAGCCGCGCGCGACGCCATCCGCGAGGCGGCGCTCCTGTGCGACCCGCCGCTCATCCTGCCCGTGCCCCGCGTGGCGACGACGGCCGACGGCCCCGCCCTTGTGGTCCACGTTCCCGGCGGCCTGCCCCGCGCCTACGCCGTGCAGGGCAAGTTCTACGCCCGCGCCGGCGCCAGGAACCAGGTCCTCGGCCCCCGCGAAGTGCGGCGCCTGATGCTGGAGCGCGGCGAGGTGGGGTTTGAGTCGCAGGTGCCCCCCGCTGCCCGCCTGGAAGACCTGGACCAGGCCAAGGTCGCCCGCTACCTGGCCGCCCTCCAGGGGCTGGTGGCCGACACCCCCGAGCAGACCCTGCTCCTGCGCGGGTGCCTGGCCGAGCGCGACGGCGCGCTGGTGCCCACGTATGCGGGCATCCTCCTGTTCGGCAAGCACCCCGAACGTTTCTGCCGCAACAGCGAGATCGTGGCTGTCCGCTACCTGGGCGACGCCATGGACGACGAGTTTGTGCGCGAAGACATCCGCGACACGCTGCCCGAGCAAATCCGCCGTGCCGAGGCGTTCCTGGTCAGCCACATGCGGCGGGGCGTGCGCATCAACGGGCTGGCCCGCGACGAGGAGACCGAGTACCCGCTCAAGGCCGTGCGCGAGGCCATCGTCAACGCCGTGGCCCACCGCGACTACAGCATCCGCGGCGACAGCATCCGCATCGCCATGTTCAGCAACCGCATTGAGTTCTACAGCCCTGGCCGACTCCCAGGCCACGTTACGCTTCAGAACATCGTGAGCGAGCGGTTCTCGCGCAACGAGGTCATCGTGCAGGTGCTGTCGGACATGGGATTCATAGAGCGCCTGGGATACGGCATTGACCGCATGATTCGGCTCATGCTGGAGCGGGGCTTGCCCGCGCCCGAGTTTGAGGAGACCGCCAACGGGTTCAAGGTAACGCTGCGCGGGCCGGCGGGCCGCTTCGTGGCCACCCAGCCCGACGCGCGCCGATGGCCGCTGCTCCACCTCAACCCGCGCCAGCACCAGGCCCTGGAGTACATCGCTCAGAACGGCCGCATCACCAACCGCGAGTTCCAGGAACTGGCGCCGGACGTGAGCCCGGAGACGATTCGCCGCGACCTGGCCGACCTGGTGGACAAGGGCCTGCTCCTGAAAATCGGCGAGAAGCGCGCCACGTACTACATCCTGAAATAACCCTCGTTATCCCACAGGTATCCCACATTATCCCACAGGGCTTGCTGCGTCGCTGCGCGCGCAAGGACGGGCGCCAACGAACTTGGAACCCAATCCGGCCCCAAAAGGGCTTGACATATTCGGAAAAGCGTGCTATAGTATGTGCAGATGCATGGCAGCGAGCGTTGTGCTCCATTGCCGAGGATGGCTAGGGTTTAGACTTTCCGTATGGTAACCCGTTTCTCGCCCGCGCGGCTTCCGCGATGGGCAAAGGTGATCAGCAAGGGACGACCGGACAGCAGCCACGGTTCTGGTATGCTGTCCGGTTTCGGTTTTCTGTGGCTGTTGTGGTCTGGCACTGCTCTCTGAGGCACTCCCAGTCCCCGGTGCTGGCATGCGCAAGAGTTCCAGCGGGCGACCCACCAACACCACGAACCACTATTCTTCAGGAGGACCTGGATGGCTTTCGCCGACAAAACACTGATCTGCCGCGACTGCGGCAAAGAATTCGTGTTCTCAGCCGGGGAACAGGAGTTCTTCCGAGAGAAAGGCTTCACCCATGATCCGACCCGCTGCCCCGAGTGTCGCGCGGCCCGGCGCGGCAACCCCCGGCAGGCCGGCTCGGACAATCCCAGACCACGCCGCATGTTCTCTGTCATCTGCGCGGACTGCGGCGCACAGACCGAAGTTCCCTTTGAACCCCGCGGCGACCGCCCCGTTTACTGCCGCGATTGCTTTGAGAAACACCGAAACAGCAGGTAAAGCCTACGGCGGCTGAGGCAGACTCGGGAGTTCACCGGGGCTCCCGAGGACTGTCCTCCCAAGCCCGAATGGATGAGCCCGCGCTTCGCGTGTTTGCGTGAAGGGCGTCATGGAATATGCACGCCCTATTTTGCTATGAACTCATCGGGGAGGATAGCGTGAACCTGCCACACCAGAACGTTCTCGGGTTGAAATGCGTCCTGTGCGGCGCGGAATACCGCATGGACGAGTATCCTTACGTCTGCCCGCGCCACGGCAATGAGGGCATCCTGGACGTGGTGTACGACTATGCCTACATCCGCAAGCGGTTCTCCCGCGAGTCGCTGGCCCAGGACCCCACGCCGTCCATCTGGCGATACCTGCCGCTGCTGCCCGTGGCCGACCCCGCGGCCATCCCGCCGCTGCCTGTCGGCTGGACGCCGCTGTATCCGGCCGTGCGGCTGCGCGAGCAACTGGGCCTGCGCAACCTGTGGATCAAGGACGACGGGCGCAATCCGACCGCGTCGTTCAAAGACCGCGCCAGCGCCGTCGGGGTGGCGCGCGCGCGCGAACTGGGCCGGCCCATCATGACGGCGGCGTCCACGGGGAACGCGGCCTCGTCCCTGGCGGGCATCGCTGCCAGCGTCGGCATGACCACCTACATCTTCGTGCCCGAGACCGCGCCCCAGGCCAAAATCGCCCAACTCCTCATCTTTGGCGCCAATGTCATCATGGTGCGGGGCACCTACGACCAGGCGTTTGACCTGTGCCTGGAGGCATCGGCGCGCTACGGCTGGTACAGCCGCAACACGGCCTATAACCCCTACCTGTCGGAGGGGAAGAAGACCGCCAGTTTGGAAATCTGCGAGCAGTTGGGCTGGGATGCGCCCGACCGCATCTTCGTCTCGGTGGGCGATGGGTGCATCATCGGCGGCCTCTGGAAGGGCCTGCGAGACCTGCTCGCCCTGGGCTGGATTGACCACATGCCCAAACTGATGGGCGTCCAGGCCGAGGGTTCGGCGGTGCTGTACCACGCATGGAAGGCTGGCACCGAGGAGATCACGCCCATCGTCCCCACCACCCTGGCCGATAGCATCTCGGTGGGGATTCCGCGCGACCGCATCAAGGCGCTGCGGGCCGTGCGCGAGACAGGCGGCGAGTACATCACCGTCAGCGACGAGGAAATCTTGGACGCCATGCGCGTCCTGGCGAGAAGCGCGGCGGTCTTCGGCGAACCTGCCGGCGTGGCGGCCTTCGCGGGCCTGCGAAAGATGCTGCGAGAGGGGCGCATCAACCCCGACGAGCGGATCGTGGTCCTGGTAACGGGCAACGGGCTGAAGGATGTGGGCAGCGCCATCAAGGCGACGGGCAAGCCGCACCTCATAGACCCCACGGTGGCCGACCTACAGTCGCTCATGCGCTCTCTGGGCCACGCTTCGCCGTAGGCGAACGGACGGCGCGAGGCGCTTCGCGGTCGCCCTGCCGTGGCAGGACGGCGAAAACCTCGTTCAGCGCGGCCAGCGTCCGCTCCAGCGTGTCGCGCCAGGCGTCGTCCAGCGCGATCCACACCTGGCCGCGCCCCAGCCGCGCCCCAGGCGGAAGGCGCTGTCGTAGTTCGGCCTCGGGCGCCTCGTAGAGCCATCCCGCCCGCACCACGATCTGCTCGGCCTCTTGCCCGATGGTGCGCACGTCGCAGCGCGTGGCCAGCGCCTTGACCCGCATGAGATACAGCAGATTGCGGGCCTCCGGCGGCATGGGACCGAAGCGGTCCTCCATCTCCTGGGTCAGGCGGTCCAGGTCTTCCAGCGGCCCCGCGCCCGCGAACCTGCGGTACAACTGCAGCCGCATCGCCTCGTCGGGGATGTACGACTCGGGCAGGTACGCCGCCAACGGCAGGTTCAACTGCGTGGCCGACTGGAGCGGCCTCACGTACAGCGCCGTCTCGTCCAGCACCCGCGGCGGGCTTTCGCCCTTCAGTTCGCGCACGGCCTGGGCCAACAGGCGGCAGTACAGGTCAAACCCCACGGCGCTGATGTGGCCGTGCTGGCGCGCCCCCAGCAACTCGCCCGCGCCGCGAATCTCCAGGTCGCGCATGGCGATGCGGAACCCCGCGCCCAGTTCGCTGGCCTCCATGATGGTGTCCAGGCGCTTGCGCGCGATCCCGCTCAGCGGCTGGTGGCGCGGGTACAGCAGGTACGCGTAGGCACGCTGCGTGCTGCGCCCCACGCGCCCCCGCAGTTGGTACAATTGCGCCAGCCCGAACTGGTCCGCGCGGTTGATGATGATGGTGTTGGCGTTGGGGATGTCCAGCCCGCTCTCTATAATGGACGTGCACACCAGCACGTCCAACTTGCCCGCGGCGAAATCCAGCATCACGCGCTCCAGGTCGGCCTCGGGCATTTGCCCGTGCCCCACGCCGACGGTGGCCTCGGGCACAAGGCGGGCCACCCGTTGCGCCACCTGATGGATGCCCTGCACGCGGTTGTGCACGAAGTACACCTGGCCGCCGCGGTTCAGTTCGCGCAGGATGGCGCGGCGGATCAGCGCCTCGTCGTACTCGCCCACATAGGTCTTGATGGGCAGGCGATCCTCGGGCGGGGTGTCAATGGTGCTCATGTCGCGCGCGCCCGTCAGCGACATGTACAGCGTGCGCGGAATCGGCGTCGCCGTGAGGGTGAGCACGTCCACCTCGCGCCGCTTCTGCTTCAGCCACTCCTTGTGGGCCACGCCGAACCGCTGCTCCTCGTCCACGATGAGCAGCCCCAGGTCCTTGAATTGCACATCTTTCTGCAACAGGCGGTGGGTGCCGATGACGATGTCCACGCGGCCCGTGGCCAGCCGCTCAATGACCTGCTGCTGTTCCCGCTTGCTGCGGAAACGCGACAGCATCTCCACCTCCACTGGAAACGGGCGCATCCGCTCACGGAAGGTCTCGTAGTGCTGCTGCGCCAGCACCGTGGTGGGGACCAGCACCGCCACCTGCTTGCCGTCCATCACGGCCTTGAACGCCGCCCGCAGCGCCACCTCGGTCTTGCCGTAGCCCACGTCGCCACAGATGAGGCGGTCCATGGGGTAGGGACGCTCCATGTCGGCCTTGACGGCGCGCACCGCGTTCAGTTGATCCTCGGTCTCCACGTAGGGGAACGCCGCCTCCAGGTCGGCCTGCCACGGCGTGTCGGGCGAGAAGGCGTGCCCGCCCACCACCTGCCGCGCCGAGTACAGTTCCAGCAACTCCTTGGCGATGCTGGTAACCGCGCGCTTGGCCCTGGCCTTGACCAGCGTCCAGTCGGCGGTCCCCAGGCGGCTCAACGGCGGCGGCCGGTCCGTGGCCCCCACGTAGCGGCTGAGTCGGTCGGCCTGGTCAATGGGCACGTAGAGTTTGTCGGCCCCCTGAAAGTCCACCTGCAGGTACTCGCGCTCGGCCCCGTCCACGGTCAGGCGCACCAGACCTCGGAAGATGCCGATGCCCTGCTCCACGTGCACCACGTAGTCGCCAGGCTTCACATCGGCGAAAAACGCCTCGGGCGAAGGTGCGCGGCGCGGGCGCGGACGGCGCGGTTCGGGCTTCGCCCAGCCGAACAGTTCGGTGTCGGTGAGGAGCAGCGCCTCGGCCGGGCCGTCGGGCGATGGCAGCAGCGCCCAGCCTCCCTCTAGCATCCCCTGCACCAGCGTAACGGCGGAGTCGGGCGGGGTGGGCACCTCGTCGCGCAGCGCCGCGTCCAGCCCGTAGGGCTCCAGCAGCGCCGCCAAGCGGTGCGCCTGGCGCGACACGACGACAACCCTGCACCCGCCCTTCGCCGCTTGGGCCACGCCATCCAGCGCCGTGCGGAGTTGCCCGCCGTAGTGCGTGGTGGGGCCGAAGAGCGCCCCCACGCCCTGGGGCTCGTCGGCATCGTCGGGCGGCCAGCCCAACCCCACGCGCACAAACCCGTTGGCCAGCGCCCGAATCTCCTGCCAGCCGAAGTAGGGGCGCGCCACGCCTCCGGGCAGGTCGCCGCCCGCCTCCAACTGCTGCCGAAGCGCCTCGGCCTGCTCCTCGCCCTCGGCGGCGCTCGCCTCCACCTCCTGCCAGTCCTCGGCGATCACGAGGGCGTCGGGCGGGAGATAATGGAGCACACTGGCAGGCGCGGAGTAGGCAAACGGCAGGTAGAACTCTATCCCCCGGAACCGCGCACCCTCGGCCAGGCGGGCCAACTCGCCCTGAATCTCCTCCAGCGCCGCCCCATGACAGTTGGCGAAATCCCACGCCAGGCGCGAAGGGGCCAGCCGCGCGGGGCCGGGCAGGACCTCGCTGGCCGGAATCACCCGCACGTGCTCCACCCGCTCCAGCGAACGCTGCGTCGCGGGGTCGTACAGGCGCAGCGAATCCAACTCGTCGCCCCAGAACTCCAGCCGCGCCGGATAGGCGGCGTGCGGCGGGAACAGGTCCACGATGCCGCCGCGCACGCCGAAGGTGCTCGGCGTGTCCACCACCAGCGCAGGCTCGTAGCCGGCCTCCACCAGGAACTGCGCCAGCGCGGTGGGCGAGATGCGCTGGCCTTTGCGCAGGATGCGGTCGTGGGCGCGGAACTCGCGCGGGGGAATCGTCATGGACTGCAGCGCCCGCACCGATGCGACGAGGATGGGCGCGGCGTCCCTGCCCTGTCGCAGCGCCAGGCTGGGCGGCTCCACCAGCGACTCCAACGCCGCCAGCCGCTCGCGGATGGTCTCCACCGCCCAGGGCACGCGCTCGTAGGGCAGCGGGTCCGGCTCGGCGAAGACGCGCACCGCCGCGCCGCCGCCCAGGTACACGCGCAACTGCTCGGCCAGGGCGCGGGCGCGGTCAGCCCTCGGCGCCACCAGGAGCACCGGCCGCCGCGCGCTTTGGTGCAGGGCCGCGACGAAAAAAGCGCGGGCCGCCGAGGTCAAGCCCGCGTAGATGATGGTATCCGGCGCGGCTCGCGCCGCGGCCCGATCCAGAAAGTCCCGAAAGGTCGGCTGCCGTTGCAGCAGCGGCAGAAGCCCCGACAGGTTCATATCAATCCCCGTTGAAGCGGTTCATCGCCGTCGCAAGGCCCTCGCTGAGGAAACACTCCACCGCATCCGCCGCCCGCTCCTGCGCGGCATCCATCACGGCCCACTCCTCGGCGGTGAAATCCTCCAGCACGTAGCGGTGCGGCTCGCCATACGCCGGTCGGCCGATGCCCACCCGCAGGCGCGCGAAGTTCTGCGTGCCCAACTGCTGGATGATGGACATCAGCCCCTTGTGGCCGCCCGCGCTGCCCGACGGCCGCAGGCGAATCTTCCCCAGCGGCAGGTCCAGGTCGTCGTACACGACGAGGAGATTCTTCAGGGGATCCACGTGGTACCAGTGAACCAGCGCGGCCACAGACCCGCCGCTCAGGTTCATGAACGTTTGCGGTTTGGCCAGCACCACCGGCACACCGGCCAGCACCACGCGGCAGGCCAGCGCCCTGCCGGGATGACGGGCGAACGTGCCCCCTGCACGGGCGGCCAGCCGCTCCACAACCTGAAAGCCCACGTTATGCCGATTCTTCGCATACCGTGGGCCCGGATTCCCCAACCCCACAACGAGATACACCCGCCGTTCCGATGCCATGCCGTTGCGCCTTCGTCCGAAACTGCCCGAAAGCCGATGCCAAAGCGTAGCCAGGCGCACGTGTAGTCTCAACGCTCCGCGATGAGGCGATACAACTGCCGCACCAGGGCCAGAAATCCCACCAGCAGGAAGAGGCCCAGCGCCACGCCGCCGCCCCAGCACATGGACGACACGATGCGGTCCAGGCTGAACGATGCGCTGGATGAGGGCGTGGGCCGCGGGCCTGTGGAGGGTGTCGCAGGCTCCGCCGTAACCACCACTGGCACCTCTATCACGATGGTGGGCGTGGGCGGGAGCGGCGTGGATGTCTTCGTCGGCGTGGGCGTCGCCGCAGGCGTGGGCGTCTCCGTCGGCACGGCGTTGGCCACGGTGATCTGGCTCACGATGTCCTCGTCAAAGTTGCCGTCGCGCCGCACCACCCGCAGCCGCAGCGAATAGGTCCCGTCGGGGACCAGCCCTTGCGTGTGCCAGGTCTCCAGCAGGCCGTTCTGCACCGGCGTCGTGTGGGTGGAGCCGATGAGAATCCATTGATCGTCGCGCGGGTTCACCCCAGGCGCGTACTCCACCTTGTAGAACGAGAATTCCGGGTGGAAGGCGGTCCCGCTGATGAGCACGCTCCCGCGCACCACCACAGGGCCGCGCGGCGACGAAATCACCGCCTGCCCGCCCTGCGCCAGCGGGCCTGCAGCCGCCGGCGATGCCAGCGTAACGACTACAGCCAACGAAGCAGCGATCACGAGTACTCGTCTCATCAACTCACCGTCTCCCCTGAACAGTACCGGCCGCTCGGCGCTCGCTCACGGCCCAGGTGTGCTTTCGGGCGTCAGGGTCGGGGCAGGCCCTCCATCCATCCCCGACTCCTGTATCAGCAGGACCCCTAGGCGGTACCGCAGGTTGGGCAGATAGTCGCGCCCCGCGATGTACACGCCGACGCCCAGCGCCACCCCCAGCAGAATGGACAGCACCAACATGCTCACGCGCCCGCGCAGCGTGGGCGGCCGCCCGCACTGGGGGCAGATGTGCACCCCCTTGGGCACGCGCGCCCCGCACACCCGACAGCGCACCGTCGGCGTGCGCCCGCGCAAGACCGCGCCGCAACTCGGGCAGATGGCGTTGTCCCGCGAGATTCGGGTCCCACATTCCGGGCACTTCATGCGCCGATTCTCAACACCTAGAATGGATTGGGAATCTGAAACTGCGGCACCGGCGACACGATGTCCTGGTACGTGATCAGGATCATCACGAGCACCAGCATCACCAGGCCGATCCAGTGGACAAAGCCTTCCTTCCGCGGGTCCACCCGCTTGCCCCGGATCGCCTCAATGACGATGAACAGGATGCGCCCGCCGTCCAGCGCCGGCAGCGGCAGCAGGTTGGTCAGCCCCAGCGCCACGCCGAGCACGCCGATGAGCCGCAGGATCGGGAACCACCATCCGGTCTGCGCCGTCTGGGTGGCCGCCGACCCCGTGATTTGGAAGATGCCCACCGGCCCCACCGGTCGGGCCAGGCTCGGATCCAACCCCTGGCTCAGCAGGAGCGCCGGCAGGCTCAACGTGAAGGCGAGCGTGTTCACCACCTCGCGCGCGCCCAGGTACAGCGCCTCCAGCGGCGGCGAATAGGCCAGCGCGATGCGCGTCGTCTCCTCCGTGATACCCACTCCGAGCGCGCCCTGATACGGCGGAATCGGTATTCTGGGCACCACGCGCACCTGGAGATAGCCCACGCCGCGGCGGATGGTCAGGACGACCTCCTGCCCCGCCTTCTGGCTCACGTAGCGCGAGAAATTCGCCGCGCTGTCCACCTCAATGCCATCCACCTGGATGATGACATCGCCGGCCAGGATGCCCGCGGCTTGCGCCGGCGAGTCGTTCTCCACGCGCAGCACCACGGCGTGTTTTGTCTCGGCCACCGTCGGCCAGCCGCTCATGTAGGCAAAAGCGAAGAAGATGGCGGCCATGAGCAGGTTCATCAGGGGCCCGGCGGCCAGCACGGCCAGCCGCACCCGCTTGCTCTTGTCGGCGAACCCGCCCTCAACGCCCGGCTCGTTCTCGCCCGCCATGCGCACGAACGCGCCGAACGGGATGGCATTGATCGTGTATTCCGTTTCGCCGCGCTTGGCCACCCGCACCAGGCGCGGGGGGAAGCCAAGCCCGAACTCTTCAACCCGAATCTTCGCCAGTTTTGCCGCCACGAAGTGCCCCAACTCGTGGGCGATCATCAGCGCGCTCAAAACCAGCAGTGGAACCACAAACGTCAGCATACGTACCCTTTCCAGCGCCCCGCCACGGGAAGCGGCGCGCCTGCGCGTGCGTATTATACGACTGGCGCACAGCATGAGCAAATGCGGCGCGTGGGCCGTCGTTCCCTCTCCCGCCGGGAGAGGGCCAGGGTGAGGGGCGTTTGGATCGCGAAGGACGCGAAAGGGCGCGAAAGGCGCGAAAAATCGGGGCGGTGCATCGCCGCGCGGGGCTGAACCTCCGCGCTGACGGGGCAAAGCCCCTTCGGGGCTGGCCCAGCGTGGGGCCGCCATTCCCTCTCCCGCTGGGAGAGGGCTAGGGTGAGGGACGGTTGGATCGCGAAGGACGCGAAAGGGCGCGAAAGGCGCGAAGATCACGGCCGCGCATCGCCGCGCGGGGCTAAACCCCCGCGCTGACGGGGCAAAGCCCCCTTCGGGGCTCGGCCAGCGTGGGGCGGGCCGTCCCCTCTCCCGCTGGGAGAGGGCTAGGGTGAGGGACGTTTGGATCGCGAAGGACGCGAAAGGGCGCGAAAGGACGCGAAAAATCGGGGCGGTGCATCGCCGCGCGGGGCTGAACCCCCCGCGCTGACGGGGCAAAGCCCCCTTCGGGGCTGGGCCAGCGTGGGGCGGGCCGTCCCCTCTCCCGCTGGGAGAGGGCTAGGGTGAGGGACGTTTGGATCGCGAAGGACGCGAAAGGGCGCGAAAGGCGCGAAGACTACGGCGGCGCCCGCGCATCGCCGCGCGGAGCTGCCCCCCGCGCTGACGGGGCAAAGCCCCCTTCGGGGCTGGGCCAGCGTGGGGCCGTCGTCCCCTCTCCCGCTGGGAGAGGGCCAGGGTGAGGGGCGTTTGGATCGCGAAGGACGCGAAAGGGCGCGAAAGGCGCGAAAAATCGGGGCGGTGCATCGCCGCGCGGGGCTGACCCCCCGCGCTGACGGGGCAAAGCCCCCTTCGGGGCTGGGCCAGCGTGGGGCGGGCCGTCCCCTCTCCCGCTGGGAGAGGGCTAGGGTGAGGGGCGTTTGGATCGCGAAGGACGCGAAAGGGCGCGAAAGGCGCGAAGATCACGGCCGCGCATCGCCGCGCGAGGCTGACCCCCCGCGCTGACGGGGCAAAGCCCCCTTCGGGGCTAACGCCAGCCCGCAGGGCTTGGCCCCTTCAGCCCGATGCTTCAGCGTCGGGCGGGAACGCGCACGTGGGGACATGGCAGCGAAAAACGAAGAAAAAACGAGAAAACGCGCGTTCTTATCCGTCTTGGAGCGAAATCTCCGTGTAAATATCCTCTGTAATTCCCCTTATCCCGCGAATCGCGTTCCACATCCTTGCTTTTTGGCCCTGGTTTGTGTATACGCTAGGTAGGCTGACACGGCTGTAGGGCCATGAAGAAGGAGACGGTTATGGTTTTGGAATGGGAATGCATGGAATGCGGCTATATTGAAGAAGGCTCTCGCCCGCCTGCGCGGTGTCCTGAATGCGGCGCGCCGCGGCACCGCTTCCAGCGGCTAGACATCCTGGACGAGGAAGAGGAAGACGAAGCCCTGGACCTCCTGGATGACTACGACCTGGAGGAAGACGAGGAAGACGAAGACCTCTGGGACGAGGATGAGGACGAGGACTTCTTTGACGACGAGGACGAGGATTTCTAGCCCCTCGCGCGTATCCCAACGCGCCCGACTCGGGTCGGGCGCGTTTTTGTTTTCGGCCCCGCTTGTGCTATACTTCGCGCCATGAACGAACCCGAGGTAATCCAACGCATTCTGGAACAAACCAAGACCATTGCCGTCGTGGGCCTCTCGCCCAATCCCGACAAGACCAGCCACCACGTGGCGGCCTTCCTCCAGTCCAAGGGCTACCGCATCATCCCGGTAAACCCTACCGTGGAGGGTGAGATTCTGGGCGAGAAGGCGTACCCTAGCCTCCGGGCCATCCCGGAGCCGTTTGACGTGGTGGATGTCTTCCGGCGGGCCGAGGACGTGCCGGCGGTGGTTGACGACGCCATCGCCGCGGGCGCGAAAGTCCTGTGGATACAACTGGGCATCGTCAACGAAGAGGCCGCGGCCCGCGCCCAGGCTGCCGGCATGACGGTCGTCATGGACCGCTGCATGATGGCGGAGTACAAGAAACGCTGGGGGGCGTAGGAGCGGTGGAGAGGCCGGCGCTCATCCTGCGCACGTTGCTGCTCGCCTGGGCCTTGCCGTTGGCACTGGCGGTCTTTGCCGCTGCCCAGTTGCGCGCCGCGCCGGTGGAGCCTGCCTTCCTGCCCACCCGCGTGTGGCCCACTACGACGCCAACCCCCACCGCGACCCCCACGCCGACGCGCACCCCATCGCCCACGCCGACGCCAACGCCCACCCCCACGCCGACAGCCACGCCGACGCCGCGCCCGCCAACCCCCACGCCCGTCGTGTACAAAGGCCCCGACGCGGCCGCGCTCGCGCTGGTAACCAAGACGCAGGGCCTTCCGCCGGACTACGCGCCCACCGATTTGATCTCCCTCAACGATTTGGGCATCCCGACCTACAACAACGACCGGGAGGAACTTCGCTTCCAGGCCGCCATGGACCTGGCGGAGATGTTCGCCGTGGCCGAACGCGACGGCATTCACCTCCTCGTCCGCTCGGCCTACCGCTCCTATGCAGTGCAGGCCGCCACGTTCGCGCAGTTTGTGGAGGAAGAGATGCGCCGCGCCGAAGCCGCGGGCCAGCCCATCTCCCGCGAGGAGGCCGAGGCCCGCGCCAACCAGTACTCAGCCCGCCCAGGCTTCTCGCAGCACCAGTTGGGCACCACGGTGGACGTTACCAGCGCCGACGCCACCGACCTGGTCCCCGATTTCGGCCAGACGCCCGCCGGCCGTTGGCTCCACGACAACGCCCACAAATTTGGCTTCGTCTTCTCCTACCCCCAGGGCAAGGAGCGCCTCACCGGATACATCTACGAACCCTGGCATCTTCGCTGGATCGGCCGCGGCCACGCCGAGATGCTCCACGCGCTGGACTACCTCAACCCCGACTCGCCCATGACGCTGGACGTGTACCTGCAGGGGCTACAGTAGGCGGAACCTTTCGCCTTGCCCGCGCGTCTTGGAGATGGCCGGGGCATTCGCCTCTGGCCGAGTTGCGGATTTGCACGAGGAGGAGATCCGATGAGAATCCCATGGCTGAACGTGCTGCTGATCTGTATCCTGTTGGGGCTGACGGCCTGCGCCCCTGGCAAGCCCGCCCAGGCTCAAATCGCCCAGTCCGACAAGCCTCGCGTCCAATCGCCCGCGGTCGGCGCGTCGGACTTGGCCGAACTGGTCGCGGGCAACAGCGCCTTCGCCTTTGCCCTGTACCAGGCCATCCGCCAGGAGCCGGGCAACCTGTTCTACTCGCCCTATAGCATCTCGCTGGCCCTGGCGATGACCTACGCCGGCGCGCGCGGCAACACCGAGCGCCAGATGGCCGACGTGCTCCGCTTCACGCTGCCCCAGGAGCGACTGCACCCCGCCTTCAACGCGCTGGATCAGGCGCTGGCGAGCCGCGGCGCGGGGGCCAAATCCAAGGACGGGAAGCCCTTCCGCCTGAGCGTTGCCAATTCGCTGTGGGGGCGGGCGGGTTACAAGTTCCTGCCCGCGTTCCTGGACACCCTCGCCGTGAACTACGGCGCCGGCCTGCGCCTGGTGGATTTCCAGGCTGCGCCCGAAGCCGCCCGCAAGACCATCAACGACTGGGTGAGCCAGCAGACCGAGGACAAGATTCGGGACTTGATTCCCCCCGGAGCGATTGACACGCTGACGCGCCTGGTGCTGGCCAACGCCATCTACTTCAACGCCGCCTGGCTGCACCCGTTTGAGAAGGAGAGCACGCAGGACGGGCCGTTCTACCTGCTGGACGGCTCGCAGGTTACCGTGCCCATGATGCGCCAGGACGCGCACTTCCGCTACTTCGCGGGCGAGGGGGTTCAGGCCGTGGAGTTGCCCTACGACGGCGAAGAGGTGTCCATGGTGATCCTCGTCCCCGACAAGGGCCGCTTTCCCGCCTTTGAGGCCGCGCTCACCGCCGACCAGGTGGCCGACATCTTGGCGAAGATGGAATTCGCCAGCGTCAACCTTACCATGCCCAAGTTCAAGTACGATGCGTCGCTGAGCCTGGCCGACACGCTGAAGGCGATGGGCATGTCCGATGCCTTCAGTATGAGCGCGGACTTCTCGGGCATGGACGGCACGCGCAACCTGGCCATCACCGACGTGTTCCACAAGGCCTTCGTGGCCGTGGACGAAGCGGGCACCGAAGCGGCCGCCGCGACCGCTGTCGTCATCGGGCTGACGGCGATGCCCGCGAGTCCGGTGGATTTGACGGTGGACCGCCCGTTCGTCTTCCTCATCCGCGACGTGCAAACGGGCGCCATCCTGTTCGTGGGGCGCGTGCTCAACCCGGCGTAGATGACCACGCAGCGGCGCGCTTTCGGGGTGCGCCGCTGCGCATGTTTCCCGTTGCGGGCACGGTCGGCGCGGACCGCCTGGCCTAGAGGCTCACCACCTTGCCCGCCCGCAGCATCGTCTCGGCGATGGTGTACATGTTGGAAATCTCGCCGACGGCCACTTTGTCCTTCAGCCCGAAGTGGCCCAGGCACGTGCCGCAGGCGAGCACCTTCACCCCGCGCCCGCACAGCGCCTTCAGGTCTTCCACCACCGCCGAGCCTTCCACGACCAATTTGACGCCGGCGTTGAAGAAGATGACGGTATCGGGGAGCGGGTCCACCTCGCCGAGGGTGTGGAAGAAGGCGCGGATGAGGATTCCGCCCAGTTCGGGGTCATCGCCGCGCCCCATGTACTGGTCCGGCACGACCAGCACCAGCGGGCCAGATGCAGGCGCTCCGCCCGTCGGCTCGGGCTGGGCCGCGGGGTGCGCATGGGGAGTCTTGGCGATGTGCAGGTAAATGCCGTCCTCGCGCGTCTCCACGCGGACTTCGGCCCCGCTTGCCTGCGCCATCCGCTGGACGTTTTGGCGCGCGGTCTCGTTGTCCACGATGGTGGTAACGGAATCGGCCTCTTGCAGCGCGTTTCGGGTGAGGATAACGGGTTGGGGGCATGCAAGCCCACGCGCGTCCACGACCTTGCTCATAAGCGCCTCCTGGGTGTAGGGATTTGTGCCTATGATATGCGTTCGCCGCGATTCTGGCAAGGGGCGCGTCGCAAGCGCGGCTGCCCGCGCGTTCGGGGTGTTGGGGTCGCGAAGGACACGAAAGGGCGCGAAAGGCGCGAAAATGGCGGCCGCGTGGATGTCCACACGCGCGGGGCTGAACCCCCGCGCTCACGGAGCGAAGCCCTTCGGGGCTGACTGCAACCCGCAACGTTTCGCGCCGTCAGCCCGATGCTTCCGCGTCGGGCGACGAGGAACCGCGAATGGGCGCGAATCTGCGCCAGCCCGCAGGGCTTTGCACCTCACCCCCGGCCTTCGGCTTCCCCCTCTCCGCCCGCGGAGAGGGGGAACGAGGGGGTGAGGTTAGCACGCGCGCACCAGCCCGATGCTTCCGCGTCGGGTATCCTTCGCGTAGATTCGTGTTATTCGTGGATGACCACGGCGCGGCGCCTCGGCGTCCGGCGGCGCGACCGTTTGCCCAAACCGCCACGCCGCGGTAATATTGCACCGACAACGGCGCGAGGTATCGGATGAATCCCTATGCGGTGGCGGCAATCCTGGTGGGCGTGGCGGCGGCGCAGGCGGCCATCGCCCCGCATCTGGCCATCCTGGGCGTGCGTCCCAACCTGCCCCTCATCGTCGTAACCGCATGGGGGCTGTTGCGCGGCTCCGGCGAGGGCGTCTGGTGGGGGCTGGGCGCGGGGCTGGCGCTGGACCTGTTCGCCGGCGTGCCGCTGGGCATGTTCTCCAGCGGCCTGGTCCTGGCGGGCCTCGTCGCCGGCCTGGGCGAGCGCCAGGTCTTCCGCACCCACTTCCTGATGCCGGCGCTCACCGTTGCCGTCAATACCCTGTTGGCGAACCTGGCCGCGCTGGGGGTGATGAAACTGCTGGACTGGCCCATCCGCTTCGGCGCGGTGATGACCACGGCGGTGCTGCCCGAGATGGCCTACAACATCGTCGGCATCCTGCTGGTCTTCCCGGTGCTGGCCTGGCTCAGCCACGGGATTGAGGATCGGAGCATAGGATTCTAGCGGCGGCTCGCATGCGGGCAGCGCGAATCTCCTGGCAGGCGCGATGACGGAAACGAACGACCGCGGGAAACTGATCGTATTTCGGGTGCTCATTGTGCTCGTCTTCCTGATTCTGACGGCGCGCCTGTGGCGTCTGCAGATCATCAGCGGGCAGCAGTACACCGCCCTGGCCGAGCGCAATCGCTTCCGCCTGGTGTCCATCCCGCCGCTGCGGGGCATCATCAGCGACCGTTGGGGCGTGGTGCTGGCGCGGAACACGGCCTCGTATGCGGTAACGGTTACGCCGGCGGACCTGCCCGATGACGAGGAGGCGCGCCGCCGCGTGTACATCCGCCTGGGCCAACTGCTGGGAATCCCCCCGTTTCCGCAGGAGGGCGCGCGCACGCTCCCCGACCGCCTGCCCCGCCCCATCAAACCCACCAACATCGCCGACATGCTCCGCGAGGGCATCTACAACCCGTTTCAGCCCATCTACATCAAGCGCAATGTGGACCGCGACACGGCCTTCGTCATTGAGGAGCAGCACCTAGACCTGCCGGGCGTGCAGGTGGTGGCCGACCCGGTGCGCGAGTACCCCACCGGCGCAACGACGGCCCACATCGTCGGCTACACGGGCGCCATCCCGCCGGAGGACGCCGCCGCCTACGAGGCGAAGGGCTACAACATCTTCACCGACCAGATCGGGCTGACGGGCGTGGAGGCCGTGGCCGAGGAGTACCTGCACGGCGAGCCAGGGCGCAAGCACATTGAGGTGGACATCGCCGGGCGCGAAATGCGCACCGTGAGCGAGGGCCAGCCAGCGATCCCCGGCGACCAGGTCGTGCTGGCGCTGGACGCCGATTTGCAGAAGTTTACCGAGGATGCGCTGCGTCGCACCCTGGCCGAATGGGGCATTCAGCAGGGCGCGGTGGTGGTGCTGAACGCCCAGACCGGCGAGGTGCTCGCCATGGTGAGCCTGCCGAACTACGACAACAACCTGTTCGCCCGCGGGATTGACGCCAAGACCTACCAGGCGCTGCTGGACGATCCGAGTCGCCCGCTGGTCAACCATGCCATCTCCGCCGCGCAGCCGCCCGGCTCCACGTTCAAGGTCATCACGGCGGCGGGCGCGCTTCAGGAGAAGGTCATCACCGCGCGGACCCAGTTCCGCTGCGAGGGCGAGATGTGGGTGCCCAACAAGTTCTTCCCCGATGACCCCAACCTGGCCCAGCGGTTCGTGTGCTGGTGGAAGTGGGGCCATGGCGACCTCAACGTCATCGGCGGGCTGGCCTATTCCTGCGATATCTTCTTCTACAACGCGGGCGGGGGCTACCTGGACCGGGGCGGGCTTGGCGTGGAGAAACTCGCCGAATGGGCGAGGCGGTTCGGCCTGGGCGAGAAGACGGGCATTGACCTGCCGGGCGAATCGGCGGGGCTTGTGCCGACGCCCGACTGGAAGCGGCTCACCTATTCCGAGTCGTGGGTCCTTGGCGACACGTACAACATGGCCATCGGCCAGGGGTTCGTGCTGGCCACGCCGCTCCAGATGGCCAGCGTGGCAGCGACCATCGCCAACGGTGGGACGGTGTACCAGCCGCAGGTGATCCGCGAAGTGGTGGATGCCAGCGGCAAAGTGGTGCGGCCGTTCGCGCCCAAGATTATCCGCAAACTGGACATTGACCCCGACGCGCTGCGGGCGGTGCAGGAAGGGATGCGGGGGGCGGTGGCGTGGGGCACGGCCCACCGCGCCGCGCTGAAGACCATCAACGTGGCGGGCAAGACCGGCACGGCGGAGTTCCCCGGCCCGCGCGATGAGGAGGGCCACCTGCCGACCCACGCCTGGTTCATCGCCTACGCGCCCTACGAGAACCCCGAAATCGCGCTGGCGGTGTTCCTGTACGGCGGGGGTCAGCGCGCGGCGGAAGGGGCCACCGCCGCCGCCCCCCTGGCGCGCGAGGTGATGTCGTACTGGTTCCAGGCGGAGTAGGGGCCACGCATGCGTCGCCCCGCCTCCGCCCGCCGATGGCCTTATGCATAACGAAAGGATCGCGTGCGATGCCAACGCGATACGACGCGGATAAACATCATCGCCGGTCCATCCGCCTGCGCGGATGGGATTACCGCGACGCGGGCGCGTATTTTGTTACCATTTGCACGTACGGCGGCCAGCCCCTGTTCGGCGAAGTAGTGGATGGGACAATGCGCCTGAACGAATACGGGCGGATTGTGGAGGAAGAATGGCGGCGCACGGCTGAGATGCGCCCAGGCGTAACGCTGGACGCCTTCGTGATTATGCCCAATCATCTCCATGGCATCATCTGGATAAGGGATGATGCCGATGATGTACGGGCGACCTGCAGGTCGCCCGTACAGGAGAATGGGGGCAGGTCGCCCGTAAGGGCTGCGCCCTGGCCGGATGAGCGCCCGCGCGGGCCTCAATCTGGCTCTCTGGGTGCCATCATTGCCGGATTCAAATCCGCGTGCACGCGACGCATCAACGAAATGCGCGGGACGCCGGGGGCGCCCGTGTGGCAACGCAATTATTACGAACGCATCATCCGCAACGACCGCGAATGGAACGCCATCCGCGAATACATCCAGAACAACCCGATCACTTGGGAACAGGACGCGGAAAACCCGACCATTCCCGTTGGGACGCGCCGGCCCGGCCCGTAGGCGTGGGCGTCGGTGGCGGCACGAAAGCGGCCCCAACAACGGAGGCATGCCATGACCCTTCAGGTTGGAATCGTGGGACTGCCCAACGTGGGCAAATCCACCCTGTTCAACGCGCTGACGCGCGCGGGCGCGGCGGTGGCCAGTTACCCCTTCACCACCATTGACCCCAACATCGGCATCGCCGAGGTCCCGGACCCGCGCCTGGCCGACATCGCCGCCATCGTCAAGCCGGAGCGCATCGTCCCCGCCACGGTGGAATTTGTGGACATCGCCGGCCTGGTCAAGGGGGCCAGCAAGGGCGAGGGGCTGGGCAATCAGTTCCTGGGCCACATCCGCAACGTGGATGCCATCGCGCTGGTCGTGCGTTGCTTCCAGAACCCCGACATCCCGCACGTGAGCGCGGGCCTGGACCCGTGGTCCGACATCCAGGTGATAGACACCGAACTGATGCTGGCGGACCTGGCCACGGTGGAGCGGCGGCTGGAGCAGGCGCGGCAGGCTTCCAAAGGCCGGCCCAAGGACTTCGCCGTGTCCATCGCGCTGTACGAGCGGGTCATCGCGCACCTGAGCGCGGGCAAGCCGGCGCGGACGCTGGAGGTGGACGCCAAAGAGGAGGAGTTCTTCCGCGACCTAAACCTGCTGACCGCCAAGCCGCGCGTGTTCGTGGCCAACGTGGGCGAGGGCGACTGCCCGGCGGGGGGGCCGCTGGCCGAGGCGGTGCGCGAGGCCGCCGCGCAGGAGGGCGCCGAGGTGGTGGTCATCTGCGCCGAACTGGAAGCGGCGCTGGCCGAGTGGCCGCCGGAGGATGCCGCCGCCTACCGCGCCGAACTGGGCCTGCACGAGTCGGGGCTGGCGAGCCTGGCGCGCGCGGCCTACCGATTGCTGCGGCTCATCACGTTCTTCACGACCACCGGCGGCAAGGAGGTGCGCGCCTGGCCCGTGCGCGAGAACACCCCGGCCCCCGTCGCGGCGGGCAAGATTCACACCGACATGGAGCGCGGGTTCATCCGCGCCGAGGTCATCTCGTACCCCGACCTGATGCGCGCGGGGTCCTTCGCCGAGGCGCGCAACCGCGGCCTGCTGCGCCTGGAGGGCCGCGAGTACCTGGTGCAGGACGGCGACATCATCCACTTCCGGTTTGCGGTGTGAGGGTGGGGCGGGGGTTAGCAATCAGGTATCAGCGATCAGCGATCAGGCCAACACGTCATGTCCGCACACCCCCGAACGCTGAAGGCTGACGGCTGACTGCTGACCGCTCGCCTCTTTTTGTCAAGAGCAGCCCATCGTGGTATAGTAGGGCATCGCGCCGGAAGCGCGGCGAACATCAGGCCGCGCTTTTGCCTTTTCGCTCCAGGCACATGGACCTGGGGCAATCCCATGGAAAGGAGGTAAGATCATGCAGCGCGAATACGAGTTGACCTTCGTAATCCGCCCCGACAAGGACGACGAAGGCTTTGCCGCGGTAACCGACAAGGTTGCCGGCTACGTCAAAGCCGCCGGCGGCGAGGTTACCCGCACGGATCTCTGGGGAAGGCGGCGCCTCGCGTACCCCATCCGCAGATTCGCCGAAGGTTACTACGTCTTCATGCTCATCCAGATGGGCGCCAACGGCCTTGCCGAGTTGGACCGGAGCCTTCGCCTCAACGAAGACATCATCCGCCATCTGGTCGTCCGCAAAGACGAATGAGACCGTAACCGCCAACAAGCCTGGGTTTCTGTGAACAGCAAGGGGTGAGCGTATGACTCGCGGGTTGAACAAAGTGCTTCTGATTGGGAATCTGGGGCGCGATCCAGACCTGAAGTACACGCCATCGGGCAAGCCCATCACCACATTCACCCTGGCGTGCACGCGCAACTGGATCACATCCAATGGCGAACGGCGCGACGCCACGGAATGGTTCAACATCGTCGCCTGGGGCCCTCTCGCCGAAATCTGCAAGCAGCACCTGGTCAAGGGGAGCCGCATCTACATAGACGGCCACCTGCGGACCCGCACCTGGGAAGACCAGTCGGGGCAGAAGCAGACGACGGTAGAGGTGGTGGCCAAGGAGATGATCATGTTGGACAACCGCCCCGGCCCTGTGGAACGCCTGGAGGCCCAGCCCGACGACCTCTACGACGACGCCGAATAGCGTGCCCTGTGCCCAGCAAGTCCAGGCCAACCGTTATCGTGTACATCCAGCAAATCCCTGAACATCTGGGAGTGAGAGGAAATGGAGAACAACGTGGAAGAAAAACAGCCGCGGCGTAGGTACACCGCCCGCAAACCGATGCGCAAGCGGGGCCCGTCGTGCCCGTTCTGCGCCGATTCGTCCAAGCGCATCTCGTACAAAGACGTGGAGTCGCTCCGATTCTTCCTGACGGAGCGCGGCAAGATCAAGCCGCGCCGCCGCGCAGGCACTTGCGCGAAGCATCAGCGGGTGGTGGCACGGGAAATCAAGCGCGCACGGCATCTCGCGCTGATCCCGTTCAGCCCCGAGCATCTTCGTTAGCGCCACGCGACGCGAAGCGCCCGCACGCGGATAGCGAAGGCTGCCGCGGCCCGTCGGGCGCTTCGCGCAATCGTGCATACCCTTCCCTGGGAGGCCACTTATGGCAAAGAGGGTCAGAAAACCGGCCGAGCCGGCTGAACCGAAACGACTCACCAAGAAGCAGATCGCCAAGAGCGCGAGGGTGAGGCGGCGCGAACGCAACACCATCATCGGCCTCACGCTGGTGGCCGTGCTTGTCGTCGGCGTGCTGATCTACGGCGCGGTGCACGAGTACGTCGTCAAACCCAACTCGCCCATCGCCACCGTGGACGGCGTGCCCATCTCTACGCGGCTGTACCAGAAGTACTGGCGCTACATGCACGCCAACACCAGCGCAACGCTCCAGCAGTATCAGGCCGAACTGGACCAACTCAACGCGAAGTCGGAGAAGAGCGACACCGACACGATCTTTATCCAGTACTACCAGCAGATGGTGCAGCAACTTAAGAATCAACTCATGGGCCTGGATATGGCCGTGCTGGACAGCATGATTGACGACGAGTTGGTGCGCCAGGAGGCCCGCAAGGAGGGCATCACCGTTACCCCCGAAGAGGTGCAGGCCGAGATTGAAAAGGCCTTCGGGTTTGAGCGGAACCCGCCCACGCCCACGCCAACCGCGGTGGTTACGGAGACGGCCACGGTAACCGAAACGGCTACCCCCGCGCCGACGCCGACCGTCATGACCGAGGCCCAGTTCCAGAGCGCCTACACCCGCCAGCGCGACTATGTCCAGCAGCAGTTCGGCTTCACCGAGCAGGAGTTCCGCGCCCTGTTTGAGGTGCAACTCTTGCGCGACAAACTCCAGGCCGTGCTGGCCGAGCGCGTGCCCACGACCGAGGAGCAGGTGCACGCGCGCCACATCCTTGTGGAAACCGAAGAAGAGGCCAAGAAGGTGATAGAACGCCTGAAGGCGGGTGAGGATTTCGCCGCGCTGGCCAAGGAACTGTCCAAGGATGACTCCAACAAGGACAACGGGGGCGACCTGGGCTGGTTTGGCAGGGGCGTCATGGTAACCGAGTTTGAGAATGCGGCCTTCGCCCTGGAGCCCGGCAAGATCAGCGACCCCGTGAAGACGGACTACGGCTACCACATCATTCAGGTGCTGGAGAAGGACGCCAACCACCCGCTGGACGAGGCCACCCTGTCGCAGCGCAAGTCCAACGCGCTCAAGGATTGGCTGAGCACCCAGCGGTACTCGGATCGCGTCAAGCGCTACTGGTCATCGGACAAGAAGCCGCGCGTGGCCGAGACCACATCGTAGGCCGGCCGCAGCGCATCGGCGCAACGAAACGCGAAGCGGGGAGCAGACGGCTCCCCGCTTTTGTGTTGGGGGCGCGCCCCTCACCCTGGCCCTCTGCCGGTGGGAGAGGGAACAGTCCGCCCGACGCTGAAGCATCGGGCTGGGACCATCCACGAATAACACGAATCTACACGAAGGGTACTATGCCCGACGCTGAAGCGCCGGGCTGGGACCATCCACGAATAACACGAATCTACACGAAGGGTATTATGCCCGACGCTGAAGCGCCGGGCTGGGACCATCCACGAATAACACGAATCTACACGAAGGGTATTATGCCCGACGCTGAAGCGCCGGGCTGGCCGTAGGGGCGACCCGCGGGTCGCCCCTACGCGGTGCGCCTCCCCGCGGCGTGGTGGGCCAACCTCACCCCCTCGTTCCCCCTCTCCGCGCGCGGAGAGGGGGAAGCCGAAGGCTGGGGGTGAGGTGCGTGGCCCGCGAGCGCCCCTCACCCTGGCCCTCTGCCGGCGGGAGAGGGAACAGTCCGCCGCCCCCGCGCCGGCCCAGCCCCCCAAAGGGGGCTTGACCCATTCAGCGCGGGGGTTTAGCCCCGCGTGGGCCTGGGCGGCCGTGATTTTCGTGGCTTTCGCGCCCTTTCGCGTCCTTCGCGATCCAAATGCCCCTCACCCTGGCCCTCTGCCGGCGGGAGAGGGAACGGCGCGCGCGTGTCTGTTCCCCCTTCTCGCCCCGCACGCGGGGAGGGAAGGGGTCAGGGGGATGTGAGGGGTCATCCCGCGCGGGCGTCAGTGCGTCTGTCGGCGCACCTCCAGGACATTGGGCAGCCGGTAGATGCGCGTGAGGATGCGGCTCAACTGGTCAATGTCCTCTATCTCCAGCGTGGCGGTGAAGATGGCCGTATTGTCGCGCTTGTCGGTGCGGGCGTTGACGGCGCTCATGCTGGCCTTCTCGTCGGCCACGACCGCGGCGATGTCGCGCAGCAGGCCGCCTCGGTCGTAGGCGCTCACCTCAATCTTCACGGGGTACGTCTGGCGTTTGGCCACGCCCCAGTCCACCTGAATCAGGCGCTCGCGGTCGGTGCGGGCCAGCAGGTTGGGGCAGTCGCGCCGATGGATGGTAACCCCTCGCCCGCGGGTGATGTAGCCCACAATCTCATCGCCCGGGAGCGGGTTGCAGCACTTGGCCAGCGTGGTGAGCAAGTTACCCACACCGGTAACGGTAACCTCGGACGTGGAGACCTGCGGGGGCGGGGGTGCGGTGGGCGGCAGGGCCAGTTCGGCCGCCACTTCCCGCTCAATCTCCAGCGCCTTGGTGGTCAGGTGTTGCAGGCTCACGTCGCCGTAGCCGACGGCGGCGAAGAAGTCGTCCACCTTGTCAAACTGGAGCGCCCGGCCCAGTTGCTCCAGGTTCACGTCCTCCAGCCCCAGGCGTTTCAACTCGCGCTCCACGATGGCGCGGCCCTGGGCGATGTTCTCCGCGCGGTCCTGCTTCTTGAACCACTGGCGGATTTTCTGCTGCGCCCGCGAGGTCTTGACGTAGCCCAGGTGCGGGTTCAGCCAGTCGCGGCTGGGGCCTCCGCGCTTGGCCGTGATGATCTCCACCTGGTCGCCCGTGCGCAACTGGTAGTCCAGGCTCACCAGTCGCCCGTTCACCTTCGCGCCGCGACAGCGGTCGCCGATCTCCGAGTGAATGTGGT